>Ga0207416_1000038_pt1 | contig 251128 bp, 222 predicted proteins | sample PaiPotPPM11metaG_FD_184107 | JGI IMG/M metagenome (GOLD analysis project Ga0207416, IMG submission 184107) | Iron sulfur acid spring bacterial and archeal communities from Banff, Canada, to study Microbial Dark Matter (Phase II) - Paint Pots PPM... ... | reverse complement strand
CGTTCATGCGCGCGCCGATGCCGCAACCGCAGCAGAGAGAAGTCGACACGCTTTATCGGCTGCTCACCGATCTCAAGCTGCCGGTCATCGATATGAAGGAAACGCGTCTCGCGGCGTGAGCCGTTCATTCCGCTGACGGTCCGCTCCGAAACTATGCGCTCCGATTTAGTCCGTTGATAACGCAAGACAGCAAACGGCGATTATCATCATCGAATGCTTTGTTGCCAAAGCGCGCAATCGCATGGCGTGTCAACACTTCGCGGGCGGCAATCCCAATACCGCTGACAAAGGCAGACCAAAGGAATATTGTTTGCGTGTTCCTCGGGCCTGCGACAAGTCGTTCAGACAGCCTCACTCGGGATGATCTGTCAATTGCCGAGGTACTTATGGAGGTAGCAAATGCCTTACTATCAAAAGTATCCAGGGACGGGAACTATCACTGCAAATACCGAAGTCGGGGTGTGGGTAAGCTGGGAGAATATTCCGGGGGTTGGACCAAACCATGGTCCTCTGCTGATCGGCGGGGACCCCGTGCCGCACCAGAGTGTCCAAATGAACTTGGCAGTATACGACGTCCAAAAACTTCGCCGCGCCCCTCCGCCCGGTACCCCCCCAAGCGCTGCCGGTGCGACGCCAGTTTTTTATCAATTCAACATAAAGAACCTCAGTACAGTCGACGCCCCGTGGGGTTTCGAAATGATTCTCTTCGATGACCTGATGGCATCAGGATCGGGAGGATAGCCATGAAGATCAGTGTGCTGACCGGCTCAGGCGGCCGGGTTCTCGCCACCATCCGTCATCCCGAGCAGAAGGCTGGGGAACGGCCGCTTCCGGAAACCGGGCTGATTGCGGCGCCCAAGCAGAAATTACACGAGATTGAATTGCCGCGCGAACTGGAAAAGATCCAGTCGGCGGAGGAGTTTCATCGCGCGCTCAGAAAACACCTCTCTAAGAAGACGACCAGCAGAAAATAAGACGAATAGTGCGGCACACTTGCCTCCTGCGACCTGCCCCAGGAGGCAAATTTTTCGGCTGTCATGTCTTGGTTTGGCACTGAGCGGAAGTGCCTGTATGTGCGATTTGGGTCCGAGATGCGCACAGGCGCCGACATCGGCCACAGCGTTCCGTGCGACGCGGTCTTGACGTGCAGGTGCGGGAAAACCCGCTACCATACGCGACCAAACATTTGTTAAGTCTCTAATTTTTGGAATTTTGGTAGCGGAGGACGGATTTGAACCGCCGACACGCGGATTATGATTCCGCTGCTCTAACCAACTGAGCTACTCCGCCATCGCAGGCAAGGACCGGCAGATAGTGCCGGCGGGTCTTGAATCCGGCGCCGGCGGGGCAAGATTTAGGGTAGTTTTCCGGTCTTTCCAAGACCCAACAGGCATCAAGACCGAAGCAACCCGAAAGTAGGATAAAGGGGCCCAGATTCCGCTCCGGGCGGGCCCCATAGGAGATAGGCATGGCTATCGGAAAACCCAGCATTATCGCAGCTAGCCTCGTTGCCGCGGTGCTGGGGGCCTCGATTTTGGCCCTCCCTTGGAGTGTTCCGGCCGCCTTTGCGCGCGGCCCCTACGACGGGACCTGGAGCGTCTTGATCGTGACCGATTCCGGGACCTGCGACCGCGGCTACCGCTATGCGCTGCGCATCGCCGACGGCAAGATCTCGTATGACGATCCGTCTTTCGACGTTTCCGGCCACGTCGACGCGCGCGGCAAAGTCAGCGTCGGCGTCCGCTACGGCCAGCAATATGCCAACGGCTCGGGCCAGCTCTCCGGCGACTATGGCGACGGACGGTGGAGCGGCCGCTCGCCGACGTCGCAATGCTCCGGTCACTGGGAAGCGCAACGCCGCGGCTGAATTTTTGCCGGCGCGCAATCAGACTGTTCTGAGCTTGCCAAACCGGATCAGCGAAAAATGCCCGAGCGGCGGCATCGGACGCCGCTCGATAATTTCTACGCCGCCGTGGCGCGTGGCCCATTGTTCGAGCCGTTCCCACCTGAATGCGACCTGCCAGCCGAGACGGCGCGCCAGCGGCGCGACAGCGCCTTCATAAGCCGCGCGCAAACCTTCTTCGGCGCCGAGATGGTTCACTAAAATAATCTCGCCGCCGGGTTTGGTGACGCGGACGAATTCATTCAGCGTTGCTTCCGCATCCGGCACCGTGGTGATGACATATTGCGCGACGACGACGTCGAAGGCCGCGTCCTGAAATCCGAGATTTTGCGCGTCCATCACGGCGAGGCCATCGACATTGGTCAGCCGGTGCTCCGCCACGCGGTCCCTGGCCTTGCGCAGCATCGGCGCGGAAAGATCGACGCCGATCAGCCGGTTCGACCAGGAATAATCGGGAAGCGACAGACCGGTGCCGACGCCGACTTCGAGGATACGGCCGCCGATCCGTTCGGCCGCGGCGATCGATGCCTTGCGGCCCCGCTCGAATACGGCGCCGAATACGAAGTCGTAGATCGGCGCCCAGCGAGCATAAGCCTTGGCGACGCCGTCCTTGTCGAGGTCAGCCCCCACAGTCGTCCCCCGTGACGACGCCTCAATGCGCCAATGCTTCAACGCGCAGTAGCCGCGGTGACCATTTCGGCGTCTGCCCTATTCTTACTCGGCGCCGCGGTGACGGTGCTGGCAATGAAGCCGCCGCCCAAGACGCGCGCCTGACCTTCGGCCGCATCATAAAACACGCAGGCCTGGCCCGGCGAGACGCCATCTTCGCCGCCGATCAGTTCGACCTCGATGCCGGAGGCGCCGGTATAGAGCCAGCCGGATTGCGGCTGGCGCGTCGAGCGAACTTTCACGAAAACTTCGGGATGCCGCTTGATCGCGTCATCGATCGTGACATCGCCGAGCCAATTAACATCGCGCAGACGGACGCGGCGCGTGCGCAGCGCTTCGCGTGGACCGACGACGACGCGGCGCGACGCGGCGTCGAGCCGCACAACGTAAAGCGGCGAGCCCGTGGCGATGCCAAGCCCGCGCCGCTGGCCGACAGTGAAATGAATGATGCCATCATGCCGGCCGAGCACATGCCCGTCGAGGTCGACAATGTCGCCGGGCCCGGCAGCGCCCGGACGGAGCCGTTCGATCGTCTTGGCGTAATGCCCAGTCGGCACGAAGCAGATGTCCTGGCTGTCCTGCTTGTCGGCGACAGCGAGGCCGTATCGGCGCGCCAATTCGCGGGTTTCCGCCTTGGTCCGGTCGCCGAGGGGAAAGCGCAACAGATCGAGCTGCGCGCGCGTCGTAGCGAACAGGAAATAGCTCTGATCGCGCTCGGCTTCGCGCGCGCGATAAAGCGCGCGGCCGCCGCCCGGCAAAGCGCGCGAGGCGATGTAATGGCCGGTCGCCAGGACTGCGGCGCCGAGTTCGCGGGCGGTTTCGAGCAGATCGCGAAACTTGATCGACTGATTGCATTCCACGCACGGCACCGGCGTCTCGCCGGCGACGTAACTCTGTGCAAACCGATCGATCACCGCTTCTTTGAAACGGTCCTCGTAGTCGAGCACGTAATGGGGAATACCGATCCGCTCCGCGACGGCGCGAGCGTCATGAATGTCGCGGCCGGCGCAGCAGGCGCCTTTGCGGTGGGTCGCTAAGCCGTGATCGTAAAGTTGCAGCGTAATGCCGACCACGTCATAGCCGGCATCGGCCAATAATGCTGCCGTCACCGAGGAATCGACGCCGCCCGACATGGCGACGACGACCCGGGTATCGGCCGGCCGGCCCTCGATATCCAATATGTTCAGCATGTCCAATATGTTCAGCAAACCTTGCGGCCGTGTTTCTGCCGGTGTTTGCGCCCTGTGGCGCTCAAGCATCGCGTTGATCGGCCAACATTATAAGGGGCGTTCCCGCACTTCGCCATGGCTCGAACATGGCTCGAACCTGGCTCGAGAGGCCGCTTCCGCCCGCTGTTCACGCGTGGCTGGGGGCCGGAATCCGCGTCGCGGGCGCCCTTTGGACCATGAAACAGGGCAAATTTTGCCGCCTCCCGCGTAAAGCTTGCCGTCCGCAGTCCACCCGTGGCGAAGCAAGCTATTGAATTAACTTGGCTTTTTAGAAATGCCGCAGTGGCCCGCCGGTTGCAAGCAGACCATTACTCTCTGTCGCTTCCCGGAGTTCCAAAGTGCCAAGTGTGCCGAGTATAGCGCCCAGCGCCTCCACCACGGTCTCGCTGACTTCGCCGTCGCCCGCGCAGGCGTCCGCACAAAGCCAAAACGCCGATGCGCAGCCGTTCGCGGCATTGCTGGACGCCGGCGTATCCGGCCCGGCGAATGTCCCGGCCGCGCCGGCCAATCCGCCCCCTGCCCCGCAGCAGACCTCCGCCCCCTCGAACAATGCGGCGGGCAACGGCAACGCCGGGAGCAATGGCGGAAACAGCGGCAATAGCCCGACCTCAAACGCAACGGCGGCGCCGCAGCAGGCGACGGGAAGCACGAACGGTACGAGTTCGGGCTCGAACGCGCAGAACGGCAACGGTGGAAAGCAGTCGGACAACACCCCGTCCGGATCTTCGGCGGCGAGCGCCAGCACCAATTCCTCGGCTACAAATGCGAACAACGGCACGCCTTCGACCCCGGCTTCGCAAACCCCGAACGTAGCCGCGACGACGAATCCGGATCCGAACGCAACGGACCCGAACGCTCCGGCGAATGGTGCGGCAACGCAGAACAACCCGCCGCAGCCGGACCCTCATGCCAACGCGGGCGCGACGGCGGCAGCGACAGTGGCTGCGGCGGCGAATGCGCAAAATGCCGATCCGACGACGCCGGGCACGTCAGGACCCGCAAAAAAGTCCAAGGACGGCAACAATCAATCCGACGGCAATACGACTGATACGACGGCGATCGCCAACCAGCCTTCCGGCGCCGCCAATGCGCCGACGCCAGTCGCAACCGTCATCGTTGCCAACAGCGCCATCGACAGCACGCCGAGCTCGGCCTCGGCCTCGGGCGCGGGCTCGGCCGCGACATCGAATATCGCGATCGGCGCGCAAGCCAAGGCGCGGGCGCAGGCCATTGCTGCTCGCAGCGGCGGGCAAGATGTCACCGCAGCGCAAAGCAATGCCACCGGCACGGCGAACACCGATGCCGCTTCGGCGAAGGCGACGGCCGCGAACGACGCGACGAATGCAGCGAACAACCAGTCCGCATCGCAATCTCCGGCCACGCCCGCCGACGGCGCGCAAGCCCCCGCCAATTTCCAGCAAGCCCTGACGCAAGCGGATAGCGCGACAGTACCAGCCGACGCGAACTCTCAGGCCGGCGCCACAATCACGGCGACTCACGGCGACAGTCTCGGCGGAACGGGGTCGACCGACAGCGCCGGATCGAACGGGCAAGCTGCCGCTACCGGCGCCAAGGTCGCAACCAGCGATGTCCCTGCTCTCGGCATTGCCACAGCGAACGTCGCCACAACCCAAACCGCAGCGTCAACGTCCGCCACGGCGACCACGCCCACCGTTTCGATCTCTGGGCTTCCGGTCGCCATTGCCTCGCGCGCGCAGGCCGGCTCCAGCCAGTTCGATATCCGCCTCGATCCGCCGGAGCTTGGCCGCATCGAGGTGCATCTCGACGTCGACAGCAGCGGCCAGGTGACCTCGCATATCACCGCCGACCGTCAAGACACGCTCAATCTGCTGCAGAACCAGCAGCCGCAGCTCGAGCGCGCGCTCGAGCAAGCTGGTCTGAAGACGTCAGACAACGGCATGCAGTTTTCGCTGCGCGATCAGTCCTTCACCGGGCAGCAGAATCAGAATTCCGGGCAGAACGGCAGCGGCCCGCAGTCGAACACGCAGCAGATCGTTATCCCCGACTCGAGCCTATCGGCCGTCGACACGACACAGATCTACTCCCGCCTGAACCTTCGCGGCGGGCTCGATATTCGCGTGTGAACGGCGCCCAAATGCGCCAACAGTTTGCGCCAACGGCATTTGTTTGAGGGCAGATCATGACCAGCACCGTCAACAACAACATGACGAACAATACGACCGCCACGAGTTCGACGGCGAACTCGAACAGTTCAAGCGCGTCGAGCGCGGCCAATGCCGGCCTCGACCAGCTCGCCGGCAACTTCAATTCGTTCCTGACGCTGCTGACCACGCAGCTGCAGAACCAGGACCCGCTCTCGCCGCTCGATACCAATCAGTTTACCCAGCAATTGGTCGAGTTCGCCTCGGTCCAGCAGCAGGTGGACATGAACACCAATATGCAGACCCTGATCTCGTTGCAGCAGACGGGCGAAGCGTCCTCGGCGATGCAATTGCTCGGCGCCAGCGTCACCCTCAACGGCTCGTCTTCGCCGCTGACATCGAGCACACCGGCAACCTGGAACCTGAATTCGGCGGGACCGGCGACAGGCAATGTCACGATCACCAATTCGAGCGGCACGACCGTCTTTACCGGAACGACGTCGCTGAATACCGGCAACAACACCTATACCTGGAGCGGCACGGGCAATACCGGCCAGGCCTGGCCCGCCGGCCAGTACACGATCGCAGTCACCGCGAGCGGCGCCAGCGGCCAGGCGGTCAAGGTTTCCTCGCAGGTCCAAGGCACCGTGAGCGGCGTCGACCTCAGCCAGAGCCCGCCGCAACTCGTTGTCGGCGGACAGGACTACGCCATGAGCGCCGTCCAATCGGTGAATAACAGCACGCTGAGCAGCCTTGGCGGGCTGAGCACCAGCCTGAACAGCCTCAATTCGGCGCTGAGCACGCTCAATACGATCCTCTAGCGCGGCCTGCTCTGTGGCTTGCCGGCGTCCGGCCCGCTTGGCTCTTCCGTGACCGCCATGCGCTCAAGTATCGCCAAAAAGCCGCCTCACGCCCTCTGCCCGGTAGATTGCGCCCAATTGTACGTGCCGCTTAGGCAAATTTTAAGCGGCGCTGCGTATGGTCAGCCTCTGTGCAGTAGTCGAGTTGGTGAGAGTTGCTATGACCGAACCCCATCGCCCGAGGGTTAAATACGTGATCGGGCCGGACGGTTCTCCCCTTACGATCGCCGATTTGCCGGCTCCGGGGACGAAACGTTGGGTCATTCGCCGCAAGGCGGAAGTTGTCGCGGCTGTCCGCGGCGGGTTGCTTTCGCTGGAAGAGGCGTGCAGCCGCTATACGCTGACGGTCGAGGAATTCCTGTCCTGGCAATATTCGATCGACCAGCATGGCCTTGCCGGCCTGCGCACGACCCGCATCCAGCAATACCGCCAGTAACCTTCGCTTAATCGATCTGGCGGATTTCGCGGCGCCGGTTTGACCGGCGCCCGGCAGTTTTATGCGGCTCCGCCCGAATTATTAACCGGGCGCTAACCATCAACCGGGCAACTCTTGCCGAGTGAAATGCGACGGCGTCGCTTCACTCCGCGGGGGAAGGCTCGGTGCAAGGTCTAATCGAGTTCGCCAAAACGCTCGGCGGTGCGCGCATCGCCGCGATGGTCGCAGTCACCATCGCGCTGGTCGGCTTTTTCGCTTTTGTCATCATGCGGGTCACGACGCCGCAAATGACGCCCCTTTTCACCGACCTATCGCTGGAAGATTCCGGCGCCATCGCCAAGGAGCTCGACCGCGAGGGCGTCACCTACCAACTGCGCAATGACGGCAACATCATCATGGTGCCGGCCGATCGGGTCGCACGGCTGCGCATGACACTGGCCGAGAGCGGCCTGCCCAAGGGCGGCAGCGTCGGCTACGAGATTTTCGACAAGTCGGATGCGCTCGGCACGACGAGCTTCGTGCAGAACATCAACAGTCTCCGCGCGCTCGAAGGCGAGCTTGCCCGCACCATCCAAGGCCTCGACCGCGTCGAAGCGGCGCGCGTGCATCTGGTGATGCCCGAACGGCCGCTGTTCTCGCGCGATAAGGTCGATCCGTCGGCCTCGATCGTGCTCAAGGTGCGCGGCACGCTCGAGGCGGCGCAAGTGCGCGCCATCCGCCACCTCGTCGCTACCGCGGTCAACGGCCTGAGCCCGCAGCGCATCTCGATCGTCGATGAACAGGGGCAGCTTCTCGCCGACGGCGCCACCGACGCCATTACCGGAAGCGACGTCAGCGCCGACGAGCGGCAGGCGTCTTACGAAAAACATCTGCGCCAGCAGGTGGAAGCGATCGTGTCATCGGTCGTCGGGCCCGGGCATTCGCGCGTCCAGGTCAGCGCCGATTTCGACTTCAACCGCATCACCCAGACCTCGGACAAGTTCGATCCCGACGGCCGCGTCATCCGCTCAAGCCAGACCCGCGAAGAGACCACGGCATCGAGCGACGGCAACAACCAGGTGACGGTCGGCAACGAATTGCCCGGCGCCAATCAAAAGCCGCCGCCCGCCGCCGACTCAGGACCGCACGACCAGAGCCGGAAATCGGAAGAAATCGTCAATTACGAGATTTCGAAAACCACCAAGACCGAAGTGATCGAAGGCGGCCGCGTCAACCGCGTCTCCGTCGCGGTGCTGGTCGACGGCACCTATGGCAAGGACGACAAGGGCGACGTCACCTATCTGCCGCGCAGCAAAGAAGACCTCGATCAGATCGGGACGCTGGTGCGCTCCGCGATCGGCTTCAACCAGAAGCGCGGCGATCAGGTCGACGTCGTCAATCTGCGCTTTGCCGAGACGCCGGCGATGACGATCGCCGAGCCGACCGGCTGGATCGACGCGCTCAAATTCACCAAAGACGACATCATGCGCGCCATCGAGATGGTGGTGATGGGCGTGCTCGGCCTCGTCGTACTGCTGCTTGTGGTGCGGCCGCTGGTGCGGCGCATTGTGACGCCGGAAGAGCCGAAAGCCCTGACGGCGGCAGGCTCAGGCGCGGGCGAGTTCCTTCCCGGAACGATCGGCGCGATCGCGGCCGATGTCGACCCCTCCAAGGCCGCGGAGCCGAGCGTCGCCGCCAAGATGATCGACATCGCCCAGATCCAAGGTCAGGTTCACGCCCAATCGGTGCAAAAAGTCGGCGAGCTCGCCGACAAGAACCCCGAAGAAACCGTCGCCATCATCCGCCACTGGCTCCATGAAATGCCGGCTGCCTGATCAAGCACATGTCCGCCACACCCAACGATAAACCGCCCAACCCGGGCGCCGCAGAAGAGATCGGCAGCGTATTGGCGTCTCTCGCCAGCAATCTGCCGGAAGGAGTGCAAAAGCGCCAATTGACCGGACCCGAGCGCGCCGCCGTCCTCATGCTCGCGCTCGGTGAAGGCCATGGATCCAGGGTCTGGAACATGCTCGATGACGAAGAGCTGCGGCAGATCTCGGTGGTGATGTCGACCATCGGCACGATCGAAGCCGGACTGGTCGAGAACCTGTTGCTCGAATTCGTGTCGCGCATGTCGGCCTCCGGCGCGATCATGGGCAATTACGAGGCGACCGAGCGCCTGTTGCAGCAATATCTGCCTCCCGAACGGGTCGGCAATATCATGGAAGAAATCCGCGGCCCCGCCGGCCGCAACATGTGGGAGAAACTCTCCAACGTGCAGGAGGAGGTTCTCGCCAACTACCTCAAGAACGAATACCCGCAGACCGTCGCCGTGGTGCTGTCGAAGATCGGGCCGGAACATGCCGCGCGCGTGCTCTCCATCCTGCCGGAGGAATTGGCGCTCGACGTCGTGAACCGCATGCTGCGCATGGAAGCGGTGCAGAAGGAAGTTCTCGAACGCGTTGAAATGACGCTGCGCACCGAGTTCATGTCGAACCTGTCGCAGACGCGCCGCCGCGACGCGCACGAGGTCATGGCCGAGATCTTCAATAATTTCGACCGCCAGACCGAGACTCGGTTCTTGACCGCGCTCGAGGAAGACAGCCGCGAGAGCGCCGAGCGCATCAAGACGCTGATGTTCACGTTCGACGATTTGACCAAGCTCGATACCGCTTCGGCGCAGACGCTGATGCGCCATATCGAGAAGGACAAGCTCGGCACCGCGCTCAAGGGCGCCGCCGAGCCGGTGCGCCAGTTCTTCCTCAACAATATGTCGTCGCGCGCCGCCAAGATGCTCTTGGACGACATGCAAGCCATGGGTCCGGTGCGGCTGCGCGACGTCGACGAGGCGCAGGGGCTTCTCGTCAATCTCGCCAAGGACCTCGCGGCCAAGGGCGAGATCGTCATCTCCAAGTCCCGCGGCGAAGAAGAGTTGATCTATTGAGGCGATGCGTATGACGGCACCGATAAAATTCCTGTTCGACACCGACTTCGCCGGCGGACCCCGCAAGCCGGTCGAGCCGATGATCACGCTCGCCGAACACGAGGTGAAGCTCGCCGAAGCCGAGACTGCCGGCCACCGCAGAGGCTACGCGCAGGCGCAGAACGACGCGCAAGTCGAGGCCGATCGCCGCATCGCCGCTGCGCTTGAAAATATCGCCAAAAGCATTGCGGCCGCCAACGAAGCGCTGCACGCGATCGAGGCGCGGCTTGAATGCGAGGCGGTCGAAGTCGCGGTCGCGGTGGCGCGCAAGCTTGCGCCGACTTTGATCGCGCGCGAGCCGTTCGCCGAAATCTCGGCGCTGGCGAGCGATTGTTTCCGCCAGCTCATCTCCGCGCCGCATATCGTCGTGCGCGTCAACGACGCGATCTATGCCACGGCCAAGGAAAAGCTCGACGACATCGCCCGCGCCCGCACGTTCGAAGGCCGCCTGGTGGTGCTGGCCGAGCCCGATATCGCGCTCGGCGATTGCCGCATCGAATGGGCGGACGGCGGCATCAACCGCGACAGCGCATCCGCCGGCGCGGTGATCGGCGAGGCGGTTACCGGCTATATCGGCGCGCGCCGTAATTTCGCGGGACTTGAGCCGCACCGCAGCGCTCCGGAAAAGCAGGAGACGCCGTCGCCTGCTTCCGATCCACACGACACGCGCAGCAGCCGCGCCAGTGCGCACGACTTGCTGATGACGAACGAGAACGAGTTCAGGAGGTCCGACAATGAGTGAGGACAGCAAAGTCCCGTTACCCAACCTTGAAGGCGGCGAGGCGCAAATCGAATCGCCGCCCTTGGTGGAAGCCGAGGGACCGGTCAACCGCATCGCCTCCGATCTCGAAGCGGTGTTCGACGTGCCGGTGCAGGTGTCGGCGGTGCTCGGCCGGGCGCGGATGGATATCGGCGATCTCCTCAAGCTTGGCCCCGGCGCCGTGCTCGAACTCGACCGCAAGGTCGGCGAAGCGATCGATATCTACGTCAACAACCGCCTGGTCGCCCGCGGCGAAGTCGTGCTGGTGGAAGAAAAGCTCGGCGTCACCATGACGGAAATCATCAAAGCGGAGCGGTCGTGATGTTTGGGGACAGGCGAATGGAATCTAGCGAACAAGGAACGACAACATGCGCCTTCTGATCGTCGGCACGCTCAACGGCCAGCTCACCACCGCGACCAAGATCGCGATGGAGAAAGGCGCGCTCGTCACCCACGCCGCGGACAGCAGCCAGGCGCTCGCCGTGCTGCGCTCGGGACGCGGCGCCGACCTCTTGATGGTCGATGTCGCGATTGACATCCGCGCTCTGGTCACCGCGCTCGAGGCCGAGCGCATTCACGCGCCGATCGTCGCCTGCGGCACCGCGACCGACGCGCGCGCCGCGGTCGCGGCGATCCATGCCGGCGCCAAGGAATACATCCCGCTGCCGCCCGACGCCGAATTGATCGCCGCGGTGCTCGCCGCCGTTGCCGACGACAGTCGCGATCTGATCTATCGCGACGACGCTACCGCGCGCGTCGTGAAACTTGCCCAGCAAGTCGCCGCCAGCGAAGCCTCGGTTCTGATCACGGGCGAATCCGGCACCGGCAAGGAAGTTTTGGCGCGCTATGTGCACGCCCGCTCCGGCCGCGCCAAGAAGCCGCTGATCTGCGTCAATTGCGCCGCCATTCCGGAAACGCTTCTTGAATCCGAATTGTTCGGGCACGAGAAGGGCTCGTTCACCGGCGCGATCGCGCGCCGCATCGGCAAGTTCGAGGAGGCCAATGGCAGCACGCTTTTGCTGGACGAAATTTCCGAAATCGACGTAAGGCTGCAGGCAAAGCTCCTCCGCGCCATCCAGGAACGCGTCGTCGACCGCGTCGGCGGCACGCGCCCGGTGCCGATCGACATCCGCATCATCGCGACCTCGAACCGCAACCTCGCCGAAGCGGTGCGCGACGGCACGTTCCGCGAAGATTTGTTGTTCCGCCTCAACGTCGTGAACCTGAAAATCCCGCCGCTGCGCGAGCGGCCGGCCGACGTGCTCGAGCTTGCCCAATATTTCGTCAGGAAATACGCCGCCGCCAATAGCGCGCCGGAACGGCCATTATCGCAAGAGGCGCGCCGCACGCTGACGCTGAACTACTGGCCCGGCAATGTGCGCGAGCTGGAAAACACCATGCACCGCGCCGTGCTGATGGCAACCGGCGCCGAGATCGGGCCCGAGGCGATCCTCACCCCGGACGGCATCCGGCTCGACCAGCAAAGGAACATGCCGGCCGTGGCGCATGCCGCCTTCGCCGCCGAGCAGGTGTCGCGCGGGCTGGTCGGCCGCACCGTCGCCGAAGTCGAGCGCGACTTGATCCTGGAAACGCTGAAACACTGCCTCGGCAACCGCACGCATGCGGCGAATGTGCTCGGCATTTCCATCCGCACGTTGCGCAATAAGCTCAACGAATACTCGGCCGACGGCGTTCCGGTTCCACCGCCGGGCGGCGGCGAGCCGCGCGTGGCGGCATAAAGAAAAGACGCTTTCGCGCGGCGGAAACGCGCTATATGGTGCGCCGTCATGAAAAAGCTCCAGCGCCGTCAGTTCATGAATCTGGCCGCCAGCGCGCTTGCGCTGCCGGCCTTGATCCGTAACGCCAGCGCCGACACCTATCCGTCCCGGCCGGTGCATCTCATCGTCGGTTTTCCGCCGGGCGGCACCGCCGACATCATCGCCCGCCTGACCGGCGCGATGCTGTCGGAACGGCTCGGCCAAGCCATCGTCGTCGAGAACCGGGGCTCGGCCGGCAACAGCATCGCCGCGCAAACCGTCGCCCGCGCGACGCCGGACGGCTACATGCTCCTGTTCATCGCCAATCCAAACGTCATCAATGCGATGCTCAATCCGGCGCCGGATTTCGACATGATTCGCGATATCGCGCCGATCGGCGGCGTCGACCGCAATCCGCAGGTCCTGGTCGTCCATCCGTCCTTGCCGATCAATTCGGTTCCCGAACTCATCGCCTATGCCAAGGCGCATCCGGGCGAACTCAACATGGCGTCGGGCGGCATCGGCTCGACGCCGCATCTCGCCGGCGAACTGTTCAAGATGATGACCGGCATCAACATGCTGCATGTGCCCTATCGCGGCGACGCTCCCGCGATCACCGACCTCTTGGAAGGGCAGGTCCAAGTCATGTTCGACCAGGTCATCCTGTCGATCGAGCACATCCGCAGCGGCCGGCTGAAAGCGCTCGCGGTTTCGAGCACGGACAAGCTCGCGGTCCTCCCCGATTTGCCGCCGGTGTCGCAATTCGTGCCTGGCTATGAGGCCTTTGCCTGGCAGGGCATCGGCGCGCCCAAGGGCACGCCACCAGAGATTCTCAACCGGATCGCCAGCGAAATCAAAGCCGGACTCGCCGATCCCAAGATCCAGACCCGCCTTGCCGACCTCGGCGGCGTGCCGATGCAGAAGACGCCCGAGGAATTCGGCCGGCTTATTGCCAACGAGACCACCAAATGGGCCAAGGTCATCAAGTTCGCGAATATTAAAGCGGGCCAATAACTCTCGTCCGCAGAAGCTATTTCGTCGCGTCGCCGCCGTCGACGATGATGGTCTCGACCTCGCCCGCGCCGCTTCGCCGGAACGCGGCCGCGGCGTCGTATTCCTTCGAGGTGAAACAGGCGACGCCCTGCGCGAAAGTCGGGAACTCGATCACGACGAAGCGCTGAAACTTGTGCGGCCCTTCCATGATCTGGAATTTGCCGCCGCGCGCCAGAACCTTGCCGCCGAATTTGGCGATGATGTCCGGCACCCGGTCGGTATATTTCTTGTACTCGACCGGATCGTTGATCTTCGAACGCGCGACCCAATAGGCTGGCATTTCCTTAAGTCTCCATTGCTTTTATCAGTTCAATAATTTATCGCGCCTCTTCGCCGGCAATCACGCGCCCGTCGCGACATACGGCTTGACCATCTTGGCCGGGTCGACAATGCGGTCGAACTCGGCCTCGGTGACAAAACCAAGTTTTAGCGCCGCCGTCTTCAACGTCAGCTCGTGCTCCATCGCGTAATGCGCGATCTTGGAGGCCTTGTCGTAGCCGATCACCGGCACCAACGCGGTCACCAGCATGAGGGAACGTTCCACATATTCCTTGATCTTCTTCCGGTTCGGCTCGGTGCCCTCGACCGAAAACTTGCGGAAATTGGCGCAGCCGTCGGTCATGAGGGTGATCGAATGCATGATGTTGAAGATCATGAGCGGCTTATAGACATTCATTTCCAGATAACCGCCGGCGCCGCCGAAGCCGACGGCGACGTCGTTGCCCATCACCTGCACCGCGATCATCGTCAGCGCTTCGCACTGTGTCGGATTGACCTTGCCCGGCATGATGGACGAACCCGGCTCGTTCTCCGGGATTTTCAGCTCGTCGAATCCGGCGCGCGGGCCGCACGACATCAATCTTATGTCATTGGCGATCTTGTAGAGCGAGACCGCAAGCGTGCGCAGCGTGCCGGAAAGTTGCACCAGCGCGTCATGCGCGCCCTGCACGGTGAATTTGTTCGGCGCGGTGACAAACGGCAGACCGGTCAGCTTGGCGACCTCTGCGGCTGCGGCTTCGGCAAAGCCGGGCGCGGCGTTGATGCCGGTGCCGACAGCGGTGCCGCCGAGCGCGAGCCGGTAGACGCCCTTCATCGCATCCCCGATCGATTCGAGATCGTCCGCGAGCATTCCCGCATAGCCCGACCATTCCTGGCCCAGCGTAAGCGGTGTCGCGTCCTGCATGTGGGTGCGCCCGATCTTGACAATATCGTCCCACGCGGCGGCTTTGGCGGCGATCGCGTCGTGCAACGCCTTGACCGAGGGAATCAGGCGCTCCCTCACGCCCAAGGCCGCCGCGACATACATCGCCGACGGAAACGTGTCGTTCGACGATTGCGACATGTTGACGTGATCGTTGGGATGCACCGGCGTCTTGCTGCCGAGCGGCGTGCCGGCAAGCTGCGAACAACGGTTTGAAATCACCTCGTTCACGTTCATATTGAATTGCGTGCCGCTGCCGGTCATCCACACATGCAGCGGAAACATATCGTGATGCTGGCCGGCCAGGATCTCGTCGCAGACTCTGACGATGAGGGCATGCGTTTTGTCGTCGAGGCGCTTGCCGTCATGGTTCGCGTTCGCAGACGCTTTTTTCAAAATGGCATAGGCGGCGATCATTTCCCGCGGGATCAGATCCTTGCCGATGCTGAAATACTCCAGCGAACGCTGGGTTTGAGCGCCCCACAGCTTGTCGGCGGAAACGGCGACTTCACCGAGACCGTCGGTTTCCTTGCGAAAATCGCTCACCTGTCTCTCCCAAGAAAAGGCCAACAAGAGAAGACTAAATCTTAACCGTCACATGAGGAATAATTGCTGGCCTATTCACTGCGCATGTGATGCTCTACGATGTTGCTTCAGACCGCGACGTGTAGACCGCTTTGTGCACTCGGGCTGACTAAACGTTACCCGAGCTTAGCTTGCAAGTCGTTGCGCGCCATGGCCAGCGCAGGCTTTGCGCGAGCGGGTGCCGATGACGCGGGGCGAACCGATGATCAGGTGCGTGCGCCTTTGGACCGGAGCCGACGACAATTCTCATTTCGAAGAAGGCATGATCGCGCTTGAGCGCGGCGCGCACGGCGACATACTCACCGACAAGCTGCCGGTCACGACTGTTTCGTTTCAGGAAACGGCGTCGGGCGGAAAATTCGAATGGCACGATGCTCCGGTCCGGCAGCTCGTCGTCACGCTGAGCGGCACGCTCGACTTCCAGACGCGCGGCGGACAGCAATTCATTCTGCACCCCGGCGCTCTCCTGCTCGCGGAAGATACCTGCGGCGGCGGCCATAGCTGGAAATTGATCGACGACCGGCCGTGGCGCCGCGTCTATATTGTGCTTGCTCAAGGCGCCGCCGTTCCTTTTCAGCCGAAAAAATGATGCACGCCCGATCGACTGCGTCCTAGTCCGCCAGGAGATAAAGCCATGAACGGGCCTTCCAGCGCCGAGCCGGACGTCATTCTTGTCGGCGCCGGCATCATGAGCGCCACATTGGCCGTGTTTCTCAAGGAGCTCGAGCCGTCGCTGCGCATCGAGATTTTCGAGACGCTCGAAGGCGCCGCGCTGGAAAGCTCCGACGCCTGGAACAATGCCGGCACCGGACACGCGGCGTTGTGCGAGCTCAACTACACGCCGGAACGCGCCGACGGCAGCGTCGACATTTCGAAGGCGCTCGAAGTCAATACCGAGTTCGATCTGTCGCGGCAGCTCTGGTCTTATCTGATACGAAAAAAGGCGATCGCCTCTCCGGATCTGTTCATCCACGCCGTGCCGCATATGAGCTTCGTCCACGGCGCCGAACATGTTGCCTTTCTCAAGAAGCGCTACGCCGCGCTGACGGCTCATCATCTGTACAGGGGAATGGAGTTCACGGAAGACGAGCGGACCTTGAGCGATTGGGTCCCGATTGTGATGGAAGGCCGGGTCGTCAACCAAAATGTTGCCGCCACCCGCATGGTCACTGGCGCCGACGTGAACTATGGCGCGCTCACGCGCAATCTCATCGCCTATCTGCAGACACTTAGCGGCTTCGCCATTCATTATTCGCATCGCGTCACGCATCTGCGTCGCGATCAGGGCGGCGGCTGGCGCGTCGACGCGCGGGACACGACGAACGGTGCGTCCGTATCCACCGCGGCAAAGTTCGTTTTTCTCGGCGCCGGCGGCGGCGCGCTGCCGCTGTTGCAAAAATCGGGGATTTCCGAAGCGAGCGGCTATGCCGGATTCCCCGTGAGCGGCATCTGGCTGCGCTGCGACAATCCTGAGATCAACAAACGGCATCACGCCAAGGTGTACGGCATGGCCTCGGTCGGTTCGCCGCCGATGTCGGTGCCGCACCTCGACACCCGCGTCATCGGCAGTCAGCATTCGATCCTGTTCGGGCCCTATGCCGGTTTCTCCACGAAATTTCTCAAACATGGTTCGCTGCTCGATCTGTTCAAGTCCATCAGGCCCAGCAATATCGGGCCGCTGATAGAGGTCGGCCTGCACAATTTCGACCTGACCGAGTATCTGGTGGAGCAGGTCGTACAATCGCCCAAGGACCGCTTGGCCACCTTGACGATCTTCTATCCGCGCGCCAAGGCGAACGACTGGAAGCTCGAAGTCGCCGGCATGCGGGTCCAGATCATCAAGCGCGACCCAAAGCAGGGCGGTATCCTCAAATTCGGCACGGAAATTGTTTCGGCACAGGACCGCTCCCTGGTCGCGCTGCTTGGCGCCTCGCCCGGCGCCTCGACCGCGGCCGCGATCATGATCAAAGTCATCGCGCTTTGTTTCGACAATGAGCTAAGCGGCGGCGGCTGGAAAAACAAGCTGCAGCAGATCATTCCGTCCTACGGACGTTCGCTGATCGACGACGCCGATCTCACGCGCCAAGTGCGCGCCGATACCGCGGCCGTGCTCGGCCTACAAAACGTCTGAACGCAAAATATCTGACAAACGGAAGCGGAAGCTCACTCTGCCGCGCGGCGCGCGGCGATGATCTGGTCGGCGGTGCGGCCGGTCAATTCCGCCATATGATCGAACTTGAACGTGAAGGTGCCGGCGCCGGCGGTCGCGGAGCGAATTTCGACGATGAGATCGCCGATTTCCGTCTCCGGCATCTTGGCGCGTACCACGTCCCAGCCGTCCCAGCCCCCGCGCGTGTCAAAGCCGAGGATTTGTCCGCGCCGGCCCGACATCAGGGCGTTGATCTTCGCCGTGGCGTCGTTCGGGCAGACGATCTCGACCAGATAGATCGGCTCGAGCAGCACCGGCTGGCACTGCGGCAGGCCTTCGACAATGCCGATGCGCGCCGCGGTGCGGAACGCCATGTCGGAGGAATCAACCGTGTGATAGGAGCCGTCGATCAAGGCGACGGTGAGGTCGACCACCGGAAAGCCGAGCGGGCCGTGCTTGAGCGCGTCGATGACGCCTTCCTCGACCGAGGGAATATAATTGCGCGGCACCACGCCGCCGGTGATTTTTTCCTGAAACGAAAAGCCCGCTCCGCGCGGCAGCGGCTTGATGTCGAGCACGACATCGCCATACTGGCCGTGGCCGCCGGATTGCTTCTTGTGGCGGCCGCGCTGCACCACCTGTTTGCGGATGGTCTCGCGGTAATTGACGCTCGGCGTGCGCTTGTCGATGGCGACGCCATAGCGGTCGCTCAACCGCTCGGTAGCGACGCGCAGGTGCATTTCGCCCTGGCCCCACAGCACCACTTCGTGGCTCTCCGGATTGTGCACGATGGTGATGGAGGGATCTTCCTCGGCAAGCTTGTTGAGCGCCTGGCCGAGCTTCACATCGTCCTTGCGCTCCTTCGCCGAAATCGCGATCGCGAGCACCGGCGGATAGGCCTCGACCTTGGCGAGCGCGGGATGCGCCTGCTTGCCTGCCGTCAGCGTGTCGCCGGTCTTGGCCTTGTCGAGCTTGGCAAAGGCCACGGTCTCGCCGAGCGCGGCCGGTCCGCGCTTTTCGCTCGATTGGCCGACAAGCTTGAACACGCCGGCGACGCGGCCGGCCTCGTCATCGCCGGACAAGAATGTCGTGCCGTCGCCGGCCTGTCCCGCCAGCATGCGCGCGATCGACATTTTGCCGCCATGCGCCGTGTTCTGCGTCTTGAGCACATAAGCGACCGCATCGTAGCCGGATTTGATGCCGAGCCGTTTCGCCGTCTCGGCGATGCCCGGCGATTCATGGCGCAGCGCTTTCAACAGCCGCAGCACGCCGTTAGCGCGCGCGGCGGTGCCCATCAGAACCGGACACACCAGACCTTCGCGCAATTCGCGCGTGAGATCGTCAAACACCTTGTCGCGCGGCGGCTGAATGTCTTCGAGCAATTGCTCCATCAGCTCGTCGTCGTGGTCGGCGAGCGTTTCCAGCATCGAAAAACGCGCCGTCTTTTCTTGATCGGCGCTGTCGCCTTCGAGCGGCACGATTTCGGACGGCGCATGCTCTTTGTAGACAAAGGCGCGTTCGAGCGCGAGATCGACGAAGCCTGAGATGATGTCGCCGGAGAATGTCGGGATCTGCCGCAAGATCAGTTTGGTGCGCGACGCCGGCTGCAACAGTTTCAGCACGTCGTGAACGCCGGCATCGGCCTTATCGATCTTGTTGACGAACAACAGGCGCGGCACCTTCCGCTCTTCGAGTTCGCGCAGGATGAGCTGAAGCTGCGGGATTTTCTTCTCGTCCATTTCGCAGACGATGATCGCCGCGTCGATCGCCGGCAGCACCGCGCGCATGTCGTGGACGAATTCGACGGAGCCCGGGCAATCGAGGAACGTGTAGGCGTCGCCCATGAAATTCGTGGTGGCGACGGTGAGCTCGACACTCATGTGGTGATGGCGCGCTTCCTTGCTGGCGTCGCCGACCGTGTTGCTCGCTTCGACCGTGCCTTGGCGCGGGATCGTGTCGGTGCGGGCGAGGACCGCTTCGAGCAGCGTGGTCTTGCCGCTCTGAAAGGGACCGACCAGCGCGACGCAGCGAGGACCGCCCGCTCTTCCGCCGTTAGTTGCGCCATTGCCGCCGTTAGTTGTCATGACAACCTCCCGCAACAACCTCCAGCAGACCCGCCGTTTTAGCGAGGGCCGCCGAGAGCTATCGTTTCAGGCGTCGGCAGGTGCGGTCAAGGGCCGGTGACGGAGCGCCCCCGAAAAATCACTGCGCCAAATCACTGGGCGTAATGCAGCTCCAAAGCGCCGACGCCAGCGGCGACGTTCAGGCCGGTTTGACCCTGGACCGAGAGCGGCTGCAACGCCACCGCACGGTTCGATCCGCCGATCAGCGCATTGGCGCCAAGGCCGGCGGCAACAGTCGCTTCGGCTTGCAGTCCGGCATAGGTCCCGCTCAACATGCCGGCGTAACGATTGGTGTCGGTGAACACGCCCCACACCATCGCGCCGCCGGTGGTGAAGCCGACATCGAGGCCGATTTTGGTGATGGTGCCGGTATAGGCTTCGGGCGGTCCGCCATCGGGCAGGAAGTTGCAGCTCACATTGCGTTGCGATCCGACAATCAAACCGACGCCGGCCGAAATCGAGCAGGCAAGCTGACCGACCTGCACGCGCCGCGGCTGTGCATTGGCGGGCATTGCAACCATCGCCGCGAATGCCGCAGCGCCCACTGCCGCCTTGATCAGATTGGCTGAAAAAGCCTTACAAAACATAGATATACTCCCTCACCCCGGCCCGGCCGATGGGGCCTATTCGGCGATATCATAGGCGAGAAAAAAGCCCACGTCTCGCACACTTTGGGTAAAATCCTGCCCTGCAATTTCCGCTTTTGCGGCCGACACGATTCTCCCGGGTTTCAGCGTCAGAGTTTCAGCATCGCCTCGAGGTGCGCGCATTTGGCGTCCTCCTTGGCGAAGGCCGACGGCAGCGATTTTTCGCGGCGCTTCCAGAAGCAATCGAATTGATTGTCCATGCAGCTTCGGTGCCGGCGGCAGCTTTTGCTTTTCGTGCAAGTTTCGCGCGGCACTTGGCCGGGAACAAGTTTCTTGCTCCGCGATTAATTATCCTGGGGTGGCCTAATCTCGGTAATTGCAATGACGCCTGGACGCCTCGTCCAAAGCCAAACCGATGAGCCGGTGACGCTGCACCGGATTATGCAAAAGATGATCGGGGAAGGGCTCAAAGAGCATTACGAGCCGCCGCAGAAATTATCCCATGAGCTTTTTGTGCTTCTGATGCAGTTGAAGGAGCAGGAGCGGAAGGAAGCCGCGGCGAATAACGGCCCAAAAGCTTAAATCATCGTCCGGCGCCGCTTTTGCTTCGTGAAGTTCGATTTCACTGCTTTAGTCCGGGCCAGTCGATCACCGTCATTGCGAGGAGCAAAGCGACGAAGCAATCCAGCTCTCGCGCCTCAGCACCGGATTGCTTCGCTCGCAATGACGCCAACGGAATTGTCCGCTCAAAAAAACCCCAGCGACTCACACCCCGTCCCGGCCTTGAAGCTGCCCTTAGCCCGCTTGTTCGGGAGATCGATGATATGCACCGAGCCGTCGCCCTGGCAGGCCACGAACAATTCGTCGCCGCGGAACGCCATGTCCATCGGCTGCGAGCCGACTTTGATCGCGGTCTGCTCCGTAAACGACGGATCGATCAGGCTCACCGTATCGCTGTTGAGGCTGGTGACGCCAATGAGGCTGTTGTCCGGCGCGTAGCGCGCGATCTGGGCGGCTTTCGGCACATCCTTGAGCACGATCTCCTCGCGGACGGTGCCGGCTGCGGTGTCGATCAGGAACAATGTCGGCTGCGCGTCGTCGACCGCGACCACGGTGCGGCCGTCGGGCGAGATGGCGATGCCGGCGAGCGGGCGCGGCGTTTTGATTTTGCCCAAGAGCTTGCGCTTGGGCAGATCGATCACCGAGACGGCGCCGTCTTCCTCGTTCTCGGTGTAAAGCCGCTCGCCGTCCGGCGCGATGATCAGGCGATGGCCATTGGTCGATCCGGAATCGATCGCTTCGACGACCTTATTGGCTTTGCGGTCGACCACCGCCACCACCGCGGAGTTCTCGCAGGTGATGTAGATGAAGCCGTCGGGCCCGAGCTTGAGCGTGTGCGGAGCGATATAGGGATAAAGGTCGATGGTGGCGACATGCGCGCGCTTGTACAGATCGAACACGCACAATTCGTGCTGCGGATTGGGATTGCGGCCGTGAATGCCGTCGCCGAAGATCGGCACGTAAGCAAGCCCGGTTTCCGGCACCACAAGCAGTTCGTGCACGGTCTTGTGAAAGCCGTCGAGCACGACTTCGGTCTCGTAGGTCTTGGGATTGAGGAACAGAACTTTCGTTCCCATCTTGTCGACCGCGATCATGCCGCGTGCATTGTTGTCATTGGCCATCGTTCGTTTCTTCCCTTGAATGCGATGACAAGTCTATCCCGTCATGCCCGCGTTTGTCCCCTGCGCCGTCATTCCGGGGCGCCGTGAAGCGGCGAATCCGGAATCCATGGTCCCTGCCGTCACGGTCCGTGTTGAGCGTCTTTAACAACCTCGCTATTCGTGGTTATGGATTCCGGGTTCCGCGCTCCGCGGCCCCGGAATGACGTTGGGAGGAAACCATGAACGCCGTCGCGTCACATAACATCAAATTCCTCGGCCACAGCGACCAAGGCGGGCGCGGCGACGGCGTGCAGCTCATGGTGCATCGCGGCTTCGCCTATATCGGCCACGGCTTTTCCAACGGCATCACCATTATAGATGTGCGCGATCCGAAGAAGCCGAAGCCGGTCGCTTTCATGCCCTGCCCGCCGAACACGCGCGCGCATCATCTGCAGACGCATGGTGACCTTCTGCTCGCGGTGAACGGGCCGAGCGTGTGGACCATGCAGGTGAGCCAGGAAGCCTATTTCACCGGCGCATCGGGCCAGGCGCTGGAAGGCCAGAAATTCACCAGCGGGCTGCGCGTCTACGATATTGCAAAACCCGAAGCGCCGCGCGAAATCGCTTTCCTGCCGCTCGGCGGCTTGGGGCCGCACCGCATCTGGTATGTCGGCGGGCGCTACGCCTATGTCTCGGTTCACCTGCCGGAATTTTCCGACCATGTGCTGGTGATCGTCGACATGAAAGAGCCGGCGAAGCCGGAAGTGGTCGGCAAATTCTGGCTGCCTGGCATGTGGACCGGCGGCGGCGAGACGCCGACTTGGCAGAAGGGCAAGCGCTACGCGCTGCATCACGCGCTGGTCGCCGGCAATCTCGCTTACAGCGCCTGGCGCGACGGCGGCATGGCGATCGTCGACGTCGGCGATCCGGGCAAGCCCAAGCTCGTCTCCTATCGCAACTGGGATCCGCCGTTCGGCGGCGGCACCCATTCGCCGCTGCCGCTGCCGGACCGCAATCTGCTCGTCGTCGCCGACGAGGCGAATTTCGCCGACTGCAAGCTCGGGCTGCGCTACATCTGGGTTTTCGATGTCCGCGAGCCGTCCAATCCGGTGAGCATTTCGACCATGCCGGTGCCGGACGAAGCGGATTATTGCAAGAAAGGCGGCCATTTCGGCCCGCACAATCTCTGGGAAAACCGGCCCGGCGCCTTCCAGAGCTCGCAATATATCTTCGCCACGCTGCACAATGCCGGCGTGCGCGTCTACGACCTCAAAAATCCGTTCGCGCCGCGCGAGACCGCCTATTATGTGCCGCCGAAGCCTGCGCGCATGTACGATCCGCGCCCGAACCGGCCGCAAGTCATCCAATCCTGCGATTGTTTCGTCGACACCGAAGGCGTGATGTACGTCACCGATTCCAACGCCGGACTTTATATTTTGCAGTTCGACGGCGCTTGAGCCGCTGCGACGCAGCTTTCGCAGCGAATAGCGAGTGGCGAAATGGGGTTTTCCATTCGCTACTCGCTACTCGCTACTCGCTACTCGCTACTCGCTACTCGCTACTCGCTACTCGCTACTCGCTACTCGCTACTCGCTATTCGCCACTCGCCCCCATAGGCGGTCGCGGAGACGAGCGGCCAATGTAAGCGCTCAACCCTCATTGACACTGGAGGGCCGCCCTTCCACACTCGTCCGTTGCAGAGCCGCAAAAGCGGCCGGGGCATCACGGGGAGGACGACATGGCGACTGTTACGGCAACGCAAATCGGCGCTGCGGCGCGCGGTACGCAGACAATCGAGAATTTCGTCGGCGCGGCTTTGGATGAAGCGAAAATCTCGCCGCTTCACAAGAAAATCATCGGCCTGATCGCCGCCGGATATTTCTTCGACGTCATCGACTTTACCGTATTCGGCTCGCTTGTTCCGTTCATCCTTCAGTCCAAATTCGCGACGGGAGCCGAAGTTGCAGGGATAGGCAGCGCCGCCATTTTCGGCATGTTCCTTGGCACCGCCGGCCAGGGCGAATTCTCAGACCGCTTTGGGCGGAGATTCATCTATCAGTTCAACCTTTTGCTATTCGGCGTCTTCACCATCCTCGGCGCGTTCGCTCCGAGCGTGACGCTGCTGCTCGTCTGCCGCTTCATCGCCGGAATCGGATTAGGCGCCGAGCAGCCGCTCGCCTTCGCTTACGCCGGCGAATATGCGCCCAAGCGCATTCGCGGCCGTATCCTCGCCATCGTCCATTTCATCGGCGGCGCCTGCGTGTGGCCGATCGGAACAGCCGTCGTACTTCTCTTCGGCAGCCTGGTCACGACACCCGAATATGCGTGGCGAGGGGTCTGGCTGGTCATCGGTATCGGCGCGCTGATCGTTTGGGTGTTCCGCTTCACGCTGCCGGAATCGCCGCGTTTTCTGGCGACGCACGGCCGCGGCAAAGAGGCGCTCGACGTGCTCGGCAAGCTCGGCATTGCCGGGCCGACGCAGCCGCTATCGACGGACGCTGCGAGCGACACCAAGAGCGATCCGTTCAGCGTCGTGTTCCGCATGTTCCCGACCCGCGTCATCGCCGGCATGATCTGCTTCTCGGCATTCTTCGGCGTCGCCATCGGGCTCGGCGCCTGGCTGCCGAACATCATGAACGGCAAGGGCTTCTCGATCACCAAGTCGCTGCAATACACGCTCGCCATGAACTTCGCGGTGCCGTGCGCAAGCCTCTTTATGATGTATGCGCTCGACAAATTTGGCCGCAAGATCACCTCGGTCTGCGCCTTCGTCGGCGCGGGACTCATGGCGATCGTATTCGCCAATGCCGGCACCGCTGTCGAGCTCATGGTTGCCGGCTTCATCATGATCTTCTTCGTCCAGGTCGCCGGCAATTCGATGCAGATCTTCGCGTCGGAAGTGTTCCCCACCAACGCCCGGGCATCGGGCTTCGGCTGGGCCGCGGGCGTCGGCCGGCTGGCAACCGCATTCATTATGCCGACGATCCTGTGGGTGCAGACCGGATGGGGCCTGACAACCGTGTTCGCTTTTCTCGCGACCTTCCTGTTCGTCGCGGCGGTGTCGGTGACGCAGCTCGGCCCGGAGGCCAAGCAGAAAAGCCTCGACGAGATCGCGCCGCCGACTGGTTAAGCTTACCGGCTGTTTCCGAGCGAGTTTTAAAGTGCCCTCTCCCCTTGCGGGAGAGGGCTGCTCGTCGGTTCGGCAACAAAGAATGGGTGAGGGGTGGGGCCCAGGCTGTGCAAGAACTCGGTTTCCGCGGGAGTCGAAGGTGCCCGATGCGAAGCGACGCCCCGGCTCAGCTCGGTTTGATCGCCGTTGCGCCGAAGGCGTTCACCGCATGGAGGATGTTGAAGGCGAGGATCGATAGCGCTGCTTCAGCTTTTACTCTCTGAAGTCCGCGGGTTAGGAAACGGCCTCCGCCCGACATTCGTTTGATAGTTCCAAACGGGTGCTCGACCGTGCAGCGCCTAATTCGCATCAGGTTGGGATCCGCATAGATGCGGGCCTCCATCCGATCCAGCGCACCTTGATCAACAAGTCTATGGATGGTCCGCTGTGCTCCTGGCGTGCACCGGGGCTTTAATGAACAGGTCTTGCAGGCCGGTGTGCGGTAGCGGATGGCTCTATTGCGAGTGTGCTTACCCGATGGCCGCAATATCTGGCCTGCCGGGCAACGGATCGTGTCGCTGGCGTCATCGTATGCGAACTGCGTCGGTCGGAAGTGCTCCGAGTTCATCGCCCCGCGTTTGATCGGGGCCGACACGGTGATCGCTTCGGCTTCACAGCGTGAGACTTCTTCGGCATTGGAGTACCCGCCGTCGGCGAGGACGTGCAACTCCTGTGCTTCGAGCACCTCTCTGGCGGCAATCGCCATTGGATGAAGCAAATGGCTGTCGTTCGCGTCGTTGAATACATCGTGGTGAACAATGAGGCCGCTTTCCGCGTCGACCACGCTTTGAAGATTATAGGACGGCAGCTTTGGCGCATGCGCGTAGCCCATTGGCCTTGCGTCAGGTTCACCGAAGACCAGCACTTTCTCATCGCGCTTCTGAAGCTCTGCCTGCCGATTTTCCAGGCGATCCTTGCGACGCTGAAGCGAGGCAATGGCGCCGACGAACGCCTCTCGGTGGATAGGTTGATCATCCAAGCCTTGCGTCACCTGCTCGTCAATCGCGTCGAGTCGGTCGAGGTAATAGGCAATCTCACGCTGGGTATGGGCAATATCCCGGGTTAGGCGCTCGGCGCCAGCGATGTTCTTGGCACTGGCGACAGCGCGCATCTTCGTGCCATCGAGGGCGACAGTCTGTCCGCCGATCAGCCCCTGTCCTCGGCAGAACTGTATGAACGCAGCGCTCGCCGCCACGATCGCTTTCGGATTGTCGTGCCGGAAGGCGGCGATGGTCCGGTAGTCAGGTGTAAGTCGGCGCATAAGCCACAGGGCTTCGAGATCGCGCGTGCAGGCGCGCTCAAGATGACGGGACGAGCGGACTTGGTTCAGGTAGCCCCAAATATAGAGCCGCAGCATGTCGCCAGGGTGGAAGCCAGGCCTGCCAGTTGCGGCGGCAATAGCGCGCTCAAAACCAAGGGCGTCGAGGTCGAGTTTGGCGACGAAGACATCCACGACACGCACCAACGCCTCAGGCGCAACGTAGTCGTCGATGCAGGGCGGCAACAGGCTGGTTTGGCCGCGATCTGATCCTTCGATGAAGCTCACGCCAACCTCACCACAGTTGTCCAGTAGATGGGGGATCCTGGGCGATGCTCGTGGCGGGCCTCCTGGCTCCCACTATGCCGCGGCTTCCAGCACTTCCTTTAGCTTTGCCAGCTCGATATCGACCAGCTTGATCTGCTCGTCGAAAAAATCGTCCGTGAATCCGGGAGGCTGAAAGAATGTGATCATGAACTCGGCGCCGCCGCCGTTCGCGATCACACGCGCCGGCACCGTCCAGCTCGCCTGCGGGTCGACGAAATCATGGTCGAGGATGCCGTGACGCGCGTCGGCGCGCATTCGGAGCCGGGCTTCACCATGCGGGGTGACCATCTCCCACCAGTCGGGATCGCCGGAGCGACGGGTGGATTTGACATTGACGATAGCCCAGCGCGACCAGTTGCCGAGATCGGCCAGGAAGTCGAAGGCGGCCCGCGGGTCGCACGCGATGCGCACGGTCTTGGTGATGGAACGGATGGTGGCGTGGGGATGGCTGGGGTCAGGCATGGTCAGAGTCCTTTCAATGTGCCGGGGCCACGTTCACAGTCCGACTGCAGGCTGGGTTCCAGGGAAGTATTCGGTATGGGTCTCGCCCGTGCGGCCGTGATAGAGGACCCGCTTGCCGATGAGTGAGACCAGGTAGCCGGCGCACCCTGCCTCCACCACCTTGGCGCAGAAGCCCTTGTAAGTGTAGCCAGGGACCAGCGCCTGCGCCTCGCGGAGCGCCTCCTTGATCACAGCGGCGTCGAATCGTTCGGCGACCGGTCCGGTCCGCTCCGTCTCCAGTTCGATCACCGCACCGTCCGGCATGTAATAGGCGCGGGTCGAGCGACGGAAATCGACCGCATAGCCGTCAAAGCCGGCCTCCACCAGCATCCGCACGCTCTCGGGGAAGGTCATCGCGCCCGATTCGGAGCCCTCAAGCGTGGCGCGGGCGACGTGCTGCCAATTCGTGTTCATGTTAGCGTCCTTTCGCGGAGTTGAGGAATGTCGCCATCAATCGACGGGCTGCGATTTGAGACCACGCTTCTCGACGGTCTCTCGCAGGATGCGGAGCAGCGTCGCGCGGTCCTTGGATCTCAGGTGATCGAAGAATTCCGCATCGTTGGCATCGGCCAGCGCGGCCAATTTGGGCACAAGGGCGCGGCCAGCAGACGTGAGGGCGAGCGTCTGCGCCCGTCCGTCCTTCGGGTCGGCGGCTCGCACCAGCATGGATTTGGCGATCAGCCGGTCCGCGAGCTTGGAAATGGCGCCGCGCGTCATGCCCATACGGTCGGCTAGGTGGCTGGGAGCGAGGGCCTTCTCCTCCAGCAGTTGGCGCATCAGCACCCACTCCGCCACCGTCACACCATGCGCCTCCACCTTGCGGGCGAAGGCCTGCGAGACATAGTTGGAGACATACCGCAGCCAGTAGCCGACATGGGCGGTGAGGTCGGAAGCGGACTGCGGCGATGGCATGACGGCTCTTTGGTTGACTAGGAAACTACCTCAATGTGATTTCCTAGTCAACTAGATTATGGGGTGCCGATGCAAAGATGGCTACCGTCTACGATTCAGCCCGAGACGAAGAGTTTCTGCACAGCCTGGGCCGCAACCCCTCACCCAATCTAGTTTGTTGAACAGCCAGCGTTGCCCTCTCCCGCAAGGGGAGAGGGCACAGCGACGCGCGCGGGACCAAATAGGCCTACCGCAAATTGCCGCAGAAGCGCTGGATGCGCGTGCAGGCTTCTTCGAGGGCCGTGGTCGCGGTCGCATAGGAGATACGAAACGCGGGGCCGACGCCGAACGGCGTGCCTTGCACCACGGCGACGCCCTCTGTCTCCAAGAGCTCGGTGACGAAGTCCTCGTCGGTTTCGAGCTTCTTGCCGCTCGGCGCCGTCTTGCCGATGGTGCCGGTGCAGGACGGATAAACGTAGAACGCGCCTTCCGGTTTCGGGCATTGCAGCCCGTTGGCCTGGTTGAGCATCGAGACGCAGAGGTCGCGCCGCTCTTTGAAGATTTTGTTGTGCTTGGGGATGAAATCCTGCGGTCCGGTGAGCGCCTCGACCGCGGCCCATTGCGCCACCGCCGTCGGGTTCGACGTCGATTGCGACTGGATCATCGCCATGGTCTTGATCAATTGCTCCGGGCCGCCGGCATAGCCGATGCGCCAGCCGGTCATGCAATAGGCCTTCGACGTGCCGTTCACCGTCAGCGTGCGCTCATAGAGCCGCGGTTCGAGCTGCGCCGGCGAGTAGAATTTGAAATTGTCGTAGACCAGATGCTCATACATGTCGTCCGACATCACGTAGACATGCGGCTGCCGCGCCAGCACGTCGGTGACCGCTTTCAGCTCGTCCTTGGTATAGGCCGCACCGGTCGGGTTCGACGGCGAGTTGAAGATGATCCATTTGGTCTTCGGCGTGATCGCCCGTTCCAGATCTTCCGGCTGCATCTTGTAGCCGGACTTCATGGTGGTGACGACCTCGACCGGCGTGCCGCCGGCAAGCAGCACCATGTCCGGATAGCTCACCCAATAGGGCGCCGGAATGATCACCTCGTCGCCCGGATTGATGGTGGCGATCAGCGCGTTGTACAGCACCTGCTTGCCGCCGGTGCCGACGATGATTTCCGCAGGCTTGTAGTCGAGCTCGTTCTCTTTCTTGAACTTGCGCGACACCGCGGCCTTGAGCTCGGCGATGCCGTCGACGGCGGTGTATTTCGACGCCTTGCCGTCGCGGATCGCCTTGATCGCCGCTTCTTTGATGTTGTCGGGCGTGTCGAAATCGGGCTCGCCGGCGCCAAGGCCGATGACATCGCGGCCCGCCGCTTTCAGCGCACGCGCTTTATCCGTGACGGCGATCGTGGCCGACGGCTTGATGCGCATGATCTGGTCCGCGATGAAGGCCATTGCGAGTCTCCGATTCTCCGTTTGTTAAAACCGCGATTTTCGTAAAGCGCGCATCGCGCACAGGCAAGCCTTAATGCCGCTTTGCGCCGTCACATATGCGGCATTTCCGGCGTGGCGCGCCTCTCGCGCAACACTCCATTAAGGCCGGGCTGGCCTAATGCCCGGATTAGGCCATCAAGGACCCCCAATGGACCGGACGCGCGACATGCTGCGGAGCGGCGATTGGCTCACGCGCGAACGCGTGCGGCTCATCGCCATGGCGCTCCTGATCGCCTCGGCCGCGGGCTTTCTGTTTCTGGTCGTGACCGCGCATGGCGTCATCGACCGGCAGGGCCGGCCGCTCGGAACCGACTTCTCCAACGTCTATGCGGCCGGCACCTACGTCGACGACGGCAATGCGCAAGCGCCGTTCGACCCGCGGCAACAATTCGTGCGCGAGCAGGCGATCTTCGGCGCGGCGACGCAATTCTACGGCTGGCATTATCCGCCGTTCTTTTTGTTCGTCGCCGCGGCTTTGGCATGGATGCCTTACGGGCTCGCGCTTGCGGTGTGGCAGGCGGTGACGCTCGGACTTTATTTGGTGGTGATACGGGAAATTCTGACCCCGTCATTCCGGGGCCCGCAAAGCGGGAACCCGGAATCCATAAGCCCTGTTTCTGAGGAACTGGCGCCGAATTTTGGCCTGCAAAAACCGTGGCTATGGATTTCGGCTCTCGCTCGCGATGCTCGCTCGGCCGGAATTACGAGTGAGTGGCTCCTCCTCGCCCTCGCCTTCCCGGCAGTGCTGGTCAATATCGGCCACGGCCAGAATGGATTCCTCACCGCGGCGCTTCTCGGCGGCGCGCTCATCGTGCTTGACCGCCGTCCGCTCGTCGCCGGCATTCTGCTCGGCCTTCTCGTCTACAAGCCGCAATATGGTTTGATGATCCCGCTCGTGCTCGCGGCGAGCGGGCGCTGGAAGTGTTTTGCCGCAGCCGCGGTCACAGTCGGGCTCCTGGCGCTGGCGACCACACTCACTTTCGGCGTAGGCGTCTGGCACGCCTTTCTCGCCTCGACCGAGTTCACGCGCACCGTCGTGCTCGAGCAGGGCAATACCGGCTGGTACAAGATTCAAAGCGTGTTCGCTTGGGCGCGCATGTGGGGCGCGCCGATTCCGCTGGCCTACGCGCTGCAAGGCACAGCGGTTGTCGCGATCGGCGCGGCTTTGGTCTGGCTGTGGCGCAGTGCCGCGCCCTACCCGCTCAAGGCGGCAGCGCTGTGCCTCGCGACCATTCTCGCGACGCCTTACAGCTTCGATTACGACATGATGGTATTGGCGCCCGCCATCGCCTTCATTGCGGCGGATGGTTTCGTCCGTAACTTCGGACCGTGGGAGAAAACCATGCTGGCTATGCTGTGGCTGATGCCGCTCGTTGCCCGCAGCGTCGCTCACATAAGTCTAATTCCACTCGGCGTGCCGGCCATGCTGGCGATTTTTGTTCTTATATTGCAGCGCAGCGGATTCGGTTTGCAGCCTTTTCCGTTCTTGGTGGCATTCTCCGACGCGTCCACTACATTACATCCTGACTCCGGCGGGGTTTCGCGCGGCCAAGACGAAGTTGCGAAAAAACGCGGCCACGACATCGCCGCGTTGAAGTCGTAAGGCCGCAACACTCGCGCGATACTGCCGCCAAGAATTTTTTGGAGGCGGCATTTTTGGAAGCGGCGATGTTTACGCTCTATTCGATGCAGCGGTCCGGCAACAGCTACAAGACGCGCCTCGCTTTGGCGCAGCTTGGCGTGCGCTATCGGCTGGTCGAGATCGATATTCTCAAGGGCGAGAGCCACACGCCGGAATTCCTGGCCAAGAATCCGAACGGTCAGGTGCCGCTGCTTGAAGTCGCGCCCGGCCGCTATCTCGCCGAGTCCAACGCCATTCTGTGGTACATCGCCGGCGGCACGCCGCTTGCGCCGGACGATCGCATCGACCGCGCCGATATATTGCAGTGGATGTTCTTCGAGCAGCATAGTCTGGAGCCGAATATCGGCGCCGCTTACTTCTGGCTGGCGCTGGTCAAAGGCGGCCGCGAATTGCAACAACACGCGCTCGAAGACTGGATGGAAGAGGGCAATCGCGCGCTCGGCGTCATGGACAAACATCTCGCGCTGCACGACTTCTTCGCCGCCGAGCGCTACACCATCGCCGACATCGCGCTCTACGCCTATACGCATGTCGCGCATCAATGCGACTACGACCTCACGACGTTCCCCGCCATCCGCGCCTGGCTCGATCGTGTCGTCAACGAGCCCGGCTATGTGCCGATGGAGTTCCGCCCTGCCGCCGCGTCCGTGCCGGCTTAGTTGCGCGAGCGTGGCCGCGAAGCCACAGCGCCGGTTATTTGCTCGCGGGCGCCTTGGTGTTAACGATCCATTAACCAAAACCACGAATTTGCCTTTATTTCTCAAAAGCTTCGCCAAAGTTCCGCCGAGCCGGCGCCGGCTTCTTGCGCGATTCTTTCGCCAACGCAAAACTGATTCGCCGGCATGATCCGCCAAACACGATGACCGGCCGGGCGACAAAGACCGCGATGAGGATGACGACCATGACTGGGCTCACGGGGAAGATCGGCTTCACTTCCCCCATCTCCGAGAAATTATTTGCCAAGCGGCGGCGCGCCGGCGTCGAACTGTTCGCGACCGTTGCGGTCGCGATTTCGCTGGTGATCGCCGTCACCGCGGTCTCGATCGGCATGGCCAGCGCCCACGCGCCGCTGATGCAGATTCTGTACCGGTCTTAGAGCATGATCCGATTCAGTTGAATTGGATCATGGTCCAACGCGTTATCACTCCAGAGTGAATCGATTGGCGCTCCGGCATCTTGCCGGAGCGCGATGCTTGCGCATCGTGCCGGCCGTCAATCGGTCTTGATGTCGGCCGATTTGATGATCGGCCACCATTTCTCGATCTCGGCTTTGTTGTAGGCGGCAAGCGCGGCCGGGTTCTGCTGATCGCGCGGGAATATGACTTGACCGAGCGTTTCGAGCCGCTTGCGCACTGCCGGATCGGCCAACGCGGCTTGCACGGCGGCATTGAGGCGGGCGACGACGCTCTGCGGCGTGCCTTTGGTCGTCCACAAGCCGTGCCAGAACGAGATGCTGAGTCCAGGCACGCCGGATTCGATCATCGTCGGCGTGTTCGGGGACATCGGCCAGCGTTGCTCGCTCAGGACGGCGAAGGCTTTCAATCTTCCCGCCTGCACATTCGACAGACTTGACGTCGCTTCAAGGCAAGCCATGTCGATCTGGCCGCCGACCAAATCCTGAATCGCCGGTCCGGCCCCGCGATAAGGTACAAATTGAAGGCGCGCGCCGGTCTTCTGCTGGAAATAAATGCCGCAAAGTTGCGCGGCACTGCCGGTTCCGACGGTGCCGAACGTGATCGGCTGTGGGTTTGTCTTGACCCATGACATGAGTTCGGCCGCGGTCTTTGGCGGAATCGCCGTCTTGCCGAGAATCCACAGCGGCGATGTTGCGAGCAGCGAAATCGGCTGGAGGTCTTTGAGTACGTCATAGTCGAGCGTGTAGATCGCGGGCGACCCGACATTGCTCGACCAATTGCCGAGACCGATCGTGTAGCCGTCCGGATCGGCGTGCACGACACGGCCGCTGGCAATCGTGCCGCTGGCACCGCTGACCGTCTCGACCACGACCGTCTGGCCGAGTGCGTTCTTCATCCCGTCGGCCAGGATGCGCGCCAGCGCATCGGTCGGACCGCCCGGCGGAAAGCCGACGATCATGGTGATGGGGTGCGATGGGTAGTTATCCGCGAATGCGGAAAACGATATTGCCAAAAGCGCGATGAGCGCGCCGACGAAACCTGTTCGTTGCATGGCTTCCCCCTTGGCGTTTCGTCTCTGGTGCTTCCTCTGGAGTCTCTTGTGTTGTTGTGGCGGCAACGATGCCACGGGCGCCCGCGCGCTAATAGGTCAGGAACACTGTCGCGACCGCCAAACGCTCGCTGAAAACCGCTCCCCGCCGCTTCAGCTAAACCACGGCTGACCCGCTAAGACTCTTGGAGTGCTCTTGGAGCCTCGATTGACGCCGCCTATATGCGGCCTGTAACCATCAGCAAATGTTCGCAAAATTCGAACGATTCTTGACACCGACGGCCACGCCGGAACATCCGGAGCCGCCCGCCGGCCTCCTCGCCTTCCTGTGGCACTTTGCCCGGCAGGCGAAATGGCTGTTTGCCGCCCTGTTCGTGATCGAGCTCCTGGTGGCGCTGAGCGACAGCGCGGTGCCGTGGTTCATGGGCCGCGTCGTCAGCATGGTCACCAAGACGCCGCCCGACCGGTTTTTCGCGCAGGGCTGGCCGTGGCTCGCTGGCATGGCGGTGGTTGTGCTCATCGTCCGCCCGGGCGTGACGCTCATTCGCTATCTCATCAACAATCAGGCGCTGGCCGCGCCGTTCACCGGGCTGGTGCGCTGGCAGGCGCATTGGCACGTCGTGCGCCAGAGCTGGGCGTTTTTCCAAAATGACTTTGCCGGCCGCATTTCCAATCGCGTCATGCAGACCGCGCCTTCGGTGCGCTCGACGCTGACTGCGACCATCACCGCCGTCTGGTACATCGTCGTTTATGGCGCTTCCGCCATCGCGCTGACCGCCTCGGCCGAACGCTGGCTCGCGGTTCCGATCCTGCTGTGGTTCACGGGCTACGCCGTGCTGCTCTACCTGCTCGTGCCGCGGATGCGCGAGCGCTCGAAGGTGAGTTCCATCGCGCGCTCCGAACTGACGGGACGCATTGTCGACAGCTACACCAACATCCTCACCGTCAAGCTCTTCGCCCGCGCCCGCGAAGAGGATCAATATGTGCGCGACGCCGTCGACCACCATGTCGGTCTGTTTACCGCCTCGCAGCGCCTGCTGACCGTTTTCGGCGCAACGCTCGACGTGCTCAACGCGCTGCTCATCGCCGGATCGGGGGCGCTGGCGCTCTTGCTATGGCGCTTCGGCAAGATCGAGGTCGGCGCCATCGCCATGGTGCTGCCGCTGACGCTGCAGCTCACCAACATGTCGCGCCAGATCGCCATGCGCATCACCGAAATCTTCGAGGACGTCGGCGTGGTGCAGGAGGGCATGCTCACCATCGCGCGTCCGCTACAGCTTGCCGATCCGGCGCACGCGCGGCCGCTGACGGTGCGCGCCGGCCGCATCGAATTCAAGAATGTGAGGTTCGGCTACGGGCGCGAAGTTGGCGTGCTGGAAAATTTCAATCTGACCATTGCGCCCGGCGAAAAGATCGGACTGGTCGGCCGCTCCGGCGCCGGCAAATCGACGGTGGTCAATCTCTTGCTGCGCTTCTTTCATCTCGAGGGCGGCTCGATCCTCATCGACGGCGAGGATATTTTCAACCTGACGCAGGAATCGCTGCGCACGCAAATCTCGGTAGTGACGCAGGACACGTCGCTGCTGCACCGCTCGATCCGCGCCAATATCCGCTACGGACGCCCCGACGCGAGCGACGCGGAGATCGAGCGCGCCGCGCGGCTCGCGCACGCCCACGAATTCATCCCCGACCTCGAAGACTGGCAGGGCAAGCGCGGCTATGACGCGCAAGTCGGCGAGCGCGGCATAAAATTGTCCGGCGGCCAGCGCCAGCGCATCGCCATCGCGCGCGTGATCCTCAAAGACGCGCCGATCCTGGTGTTCGACGAGGCGACCTCGGCGCTCGACAGCGAAGTCGAATCCGCGATCCAGTCGTCGCTTGGCACGCTGATGGCGGGCAAGACCGCAATCGCCATCGCGCATCGGCTCTCCACCATCGCGCAGATGGATCGGCTGGTGGTGCTCGACCACGGCCGCATCATCGAGCAAGGTACCCATCGCGAATTGATCGCGCTAGGCGGCCACTACGCGACCCTGTGGCGGCACCAGGCCGGCGGCTTCATCGACGCCGCCGACATGCAGGCGGCGGAGTAAGGCCCAGGAGCTGGCACTGTCACGGCGACAATTTCATATGATATGTTCTAAATTCACGAATCCGAACAGGCCGACCATTGCCGACGATCGCATACTTTCTTGGAATTGCGGTGCGGATGTTCTTCAATGATCACGACCCGCCACATTTTCATGTACGCTATCAACAATTCCGGGCGCGCGTGCTGATCGAAGATGGACAGATTATCGATGGGCGACTGCCACCGACGGTGACTCGACTTGTGAAGGAATGGACAGCCTTGCGGCGCGAGGCGCTTATGAAAAACTGGGTGGCGGCGCGAACCGACGGGCGACTAGAGCGGATTGAAGGGCTCGAATGATGATCGACATAATTGGCATCCGCTCCCTGGGCGGCTTCAAGCTCGAAATCGAATTCTCCGACGGCACCACCGGAGTTCGTGATTTCCAATCCATCTCCGGCAAAACCGGATCGATGGCGGAGCCGCTCAAAGACCCGGCCTATTTTGCCCGTGTCTTTATCGAAGACGGTGCCCTGACCTGGCCGAACGGCTACGATTGGGACCCGATTGCCTTGCACGATGAGATGAAGAAAGCGGGGCTGCTGCGGCACACCGATGCCGCGGAATGAACTGCGTCAGGAGACGCTGAGATGGATGGACCCCGAGCATTTGCAGGCCACCTAAACAATATATCAACAAGAAAACGGTGCAGAAAAACAAAACGAAGAACTGGACGAATTTATCCTTTAAGGTGAGACCCGTGCCGCCGACATGCAGGCGGCGGAGTAAAGCGGCGCGTCAGAGCGGCGCGCGGAAAACGAAGAACGCGCCGCTGGCGATCAGCGCGAAACCGACCACGTGATTCCAGGTAATCGACTGCTGCAAATAGACCACCGAGAACACGCCGAAGACGGTGAGCGTGACTACCTCTTGGATGGTTTTGAGTTGCGCCGCCGAATAGGCGGCGCTGCCGTAGCGGTTGGCCGGCACCGCGAGACAATATTCGAAGAAGGCGAGGCCCCAGCTGATGAGGATGACCTGCCACAGCGGCACTTCCTTGAAGCGCAGGTGCCAGTACCAGGCTGTCGTCATGAAGACGTTCGAGCCAATCAAGAGCAATATGGGAAGCACGTAAGGCGACGTGATCATCGAGGGCATGAGAACCTGCTTGGCGAATGGCATGGGACTACTGCACGGACGGGACAATAATAAGCGAAGTTGCAATGATGCCGCGACCCGCGCAACACCTCAACCTAGCTGACGTTCCCGTCACCCGGCCCGTGGACTGAGCCGGCCGTCGCTGCACTGCGGCACGGAAAGCCGGTCAAGGTGCGACGGCCTGCCGCATGCCCGTCGCAATTCGACATTATCGCTGACGCCATTGCGCCAACATCGAACCAATATCCAACGATGATCGAACCGGGAGAATTTTCGATGCGCCGTCCGCTTATCGCCGCCACTTTTGGTTTTGCAACGTTTATGCTTTTGCCGGTTTCCGGCTTCGCGCAGCAGGGGCTGCCGACGCCGCCGAACGGCTTCAGGCCGCCGCCGGCCGCGCCGGTCAAACCCTATCAGACCGTGGCGGTGACGCCGCCGGCGCCGGTGAGCGATCCGGCCTTCGTGGCGCTGCGCAAGCAGATCAGCGACATTGCCGCGAAAAAAGATCGCGCCGGGCTCGCCAAGCTCGTGGTCGCGCAGAATTTCTTCTGGGTCCAGGACAAGGATCTCGCCGACAAGAAAAAAACCGGCGTCGATAACCTCGCCAAGGCGATCGATCTCGACGCCAAAGACGGCTCGGGCTGGGATACGCTCGCCGGCTATGCCAACGAGCCGACGGCTGCGGAATCGCAGCAGCAGAAGGGCGTGTTCTGCGCGCCGGCCGATCCGACGATCGATCCCAAGGCATTCGAAGCGCTCGGCAAGGCGACCGGAACCGATCCGTCCGAATGGGGCTACGCCAACAAAGACGGCGTCGAAGTGCATGCGACGCCGCAGCCCACTTCGCCGGTGGTCGAAAAGCTCGGCGTCTATTTGGTCCGCGTGCTGCCCGACACCGCCCAGGGCGCTAATCCCAACGATCCATTATTCCTTCATGTCGCGGCGCCGGACGGCAAAACCGGTTTCGCCGACGCGCAACTGATCTCGCCGCTCAGCAGCGACCAGATGTGCTATTCCAAGGATGCGAGCGGCTGGAAGATCGCCGGTTATTTCGGCGGCGCTTCTTCGCAGTAAGAGAACAGGCGACTGCGCGCCGCTGGCATCATGATACTACCGGGCGCCATAGTTCCCGACGAAGAGGGCACTATGGCAGCCCTGCCATTAGATAACGGGTGTTGAAGGGGGGCCGTGTCCGCAGCACAATGGCCCGCAATGAGGGTGGGACGAATGGCAAGCTTACGAAGGCTAGTTCCAAAGCTAATTCCAAAGCTAATTCCAAAGCTAATTCCAAAGCTAATTCCAAAGCTAATTCCAAAGCTAATTCCAAAGCTAATTCCAAAGCTAATTCCATGGATTGGCGCAGCGGCTTTCTGCCTGATTTCGGCGCAAGTGCCGGCGCAGACGGCTCCGCATTCAAACGTGCCGGTTTTCCAATATGCGGTGACGGCACCCGACGTCGATCCCGGTGTCGATCACGGTAACTCCGCCGCTCTTCCGGAAGAATTCCAGAAGCAATTGGTGTTCTACCGCTCGCTGCAGCCGCCGGGCACGATCATCATCGATACGCAGGAACGGCACCTTTATCTGATCCAGGATCAGACGCACGCGCTGCGTTACGGCATCGGCGTCGGCCGCGACGGCTTCACCTGGCAGGGGCTATTGCAGATCAGCCGCAAGGCCGAATGGCCGGATTGGCATCCGCCGCCCGAGATGATCGAGCGCCAGCCCTATCTGCCGCGCTTCATGGCCGGCGGCCCGGGCAATCCGCTCGGCGCGCGCGCGATGTATCTCGGCAATACCGTCTATCGCATCCACGGCACCAATGCGCCGGAGACGATCGGACAAGCGGTGTCGTCCGGCTGTTTCCGGCTGGTCAATGACGATGTGATGGACCTCTATAGCCGCGTGCAGGTCGGCACCCACGTCATCGTGCGGCAGGATTAGAACACAATTCCCGTCACCCTGAGGTGGCCGCGAAGCGACCCTCGAAGGGCGACGGCACCTCGGCCGTATCCTTCGAGGCTCGCTTCGCTCACGCCTCAGGATGACGGATCAGAAACGCAATCGCGCCTACTACCGACCCGCCGCCGCGGCCACCGACTGCGCGGTCTGACCAAACAAGATCGCGCGCTCTTCGGCGGTGCGGATGCCGCCATGGCCGGGATTGATCTTCGGTGTCCATTCGTAGGCCTTCACAACGGCAGGACGCGCCGCGATGGCTTCGAGCCAGCGCCTGAGGTGCGGGAAGTCCGCAATCTTCTGGCCCTGGCGCTCCCACGGCACCACCCACGGATAGCAGGCCATGTCGGCGATCGAATATTCGCCGGCGAGATATTGGTTGTCGGCGAGGCGCTTGTTCATCACGCCGTAGAGCCGGTTCACTTCGTTGCGGTAGCGGTCCATCGCGTATTGAATCTTGTCGATGGCGTAATTGCTGAAGTGATTGTTCTGGCCCGACATCGGGCCGAGGCCGCCCATCTGCCAGAACAGCCATTCCAGCGCCGCGGTGCGACTGCGGATATCTTTCGGAATGAACTTGCCGGTCTTGTCGGCGAGATAGAGCAGGATGGCGCCCGACTCGAAGACCGGGATCGGCTTGCCGCCGCCAGGCGGATTATGGTCGACGATGGCGGGGATGCGGTTGTTCGGCGAGACCGCCAGAAACTCGGCTTGGAACTGCTCGCCCTTGCCGATATTGACCGGGATGATTTTGTACTCCAGCCCGGCTTCCTCGAGGAAAATCGTTACTTTGTGGCCGTTCGGCGTGGTCCAATAATGTACGTCGATCATGATGAGCCTGTGCGTGATTGAGGTCGGAGAATTCTATGTGGGCGGCCAGTGTAGCGGTTCAAGGCGGCCTTGCGGAAGTCGGGCGCAACAGGTTTGCGGCGGCTGGATAGTCGCTCGGCCTTTCTCGCGCCGACAATCGTGCTAGGTTTCCGCACCCGATTGCAGGGAAAAATCCAAAGGGCGGAAAATGGTCACCGAAATCGCGCAGATCGACGTCAAGCCCGGAATGGAATCTGAGTTCGAGGCCGGCGTGAAAAATGCCGCGCCGGTCTTCCAGCGCGCCAAGGGCTGCACCGGCATGGAATTGCAGCGCTCGATCGAAAAGCCGACGCGCTATCGCCTGTTCGTCAAATGGGCGACGGTCGAGAACCACACGAAAGATTTTCGCGGCTCGGCGGATTTTCAGGAATGGCGAAAGCTCGTCGTCCATTGTTTTGCCTCGCCGCCCGAGGTCGAGCACGTGACGCAGGCCGTGCACGGGTTCTGAACTTGTACGGCGCGCGATTTATCCGATTTTTCCATCGCGACGCCTGCCGAGGCGGGCCTTTCATAATGTTCGAATTGGGCGCAGTGTCTTAGCCTATCATCGGCAGCCACGAGACGCTCAACCGAGGTTTTCAATCATGTCAAGCAATATGCCGCCCGTTCCTCCAGGCAACCGGAGCAACAAGGGCCCTGCCAATCCACGCAAAATGGATAAACAGATCAATTCCGAGGCTGCGGAGAATAAGTCGGTAAAAGAAACCGAAAAACATCATAACGCCGCCGAAGAGGGCGACACCGCGAATATAAAACAGAACACGACGAATAAGGGATTCTACCGCGGACGCCGAATGGGTTAGCCTTCGCGCCAACGCGCGACACAGGCCTCGCGCGGATTCTGATTCATTCCGCGCGATAGCGTTTCACCGCGGTGTCATCCCACACCAGGCCGTTGCCCGGCCACTCGGTCGCGGCCGTCAATGACGTGTAGGAAATTGGTCCGCATCTTGGCCGCACTATGTTTCAGCCGACGGCTTTTGCTCGGAGCCGTTTGCCCTCCGAGCCGCTTGCGGAAGATAGCGCCGGGTGCGCCTTCTGAAAATCTGCGAGAATGTTGGCGCTGACCTCTGCGGCGGGGACCGGCCGGCCGAAGAAGAACCCCTGAGCCTGATCGCCGTCGGCCTTATCGAGAAACGCTGCCTGCGTGGCGGTTTCGACTCCTTCGACTGTAACCCGCATGTTCAGCTCGCGCCCGAGCGCGATGATCGTTTTCACTACAGTCTTAACGTCACGGCCGGAGCCGTCGAAACCTTGCATGAAGCTGCGGTCGATCTTGATCTTGTCGAACGGGAAACGCCACAGATAGCTCAGGCTCGAATAGCCGGTACCGAAATCGTCCATAACGATTGCCACACCCATGGCCTTGAGCGTCTGCAATTCTGTCATAATGGCCTTGGAATTGCCGAGCAGCAGGGTCTCAGTTATCTCCAGCTCGAGCCGGTGCGCCGCAAGGCCTGTCTCTTTCAGCGCGGCGGCGACGATGTCGCTGACGCTGCCCACTAAGAATTGCGCGGGGGACAGGTTTACCGCAACGGTCAGATTCTCTGGCCAAGTCGCGGCGGTGCGACACGCCTCGCGCAATACCCATGCGCCGATCTTGTCAATGAGCCGCAAATCTTCGGCAACGGGAATGAACACCAATGGCGGGATCAGTGTTCCGTCTTCCACCGGCAGGCGTATCAGCGCCTCGAAGCCGATAAGGCGGTGCTCGGAGATTTCGAAAAGCGGCTGGTAGTGCAATTCGAAGCGATCATGCAGCACCGCATCGCGGATTATCCTCTCCAGTTTGAACCGCGCCTGTAACTCGGTGTCCATCTCGGTCAGGAAGAACCGGATGCAATTGCGACCGTCAGCCTTAGCCTTGTACAGCGCCAGATCAGCGCTTTTCAAAAGCCGCTCCGGATTGGTTCCGTCTGCCGGTGCTAACGCAACCCCGACGCTCACCGTAGCGACGATCGTCTGCTCTCTGTGTTTCACCGGCACAGTCACCGCAGAGGCGAGACGGCGCGCAAAATCTTCAGCCTGGTCCTTGCCGTTGACCTGGGTCTGGACCACCACGAATTCGTCGCCGCCGAGCCGGGCTACGACATCGTCAACGCGGGTTACCGAGCGTAGGCGTTCGGCGACGATCTTGAGCAGGAAATCACCGCCATCGTGCCCGAGCGTGTCGTTGACGCTCTTGAAGCGATCGAGATCGATGAAATGCACGGCGATGCCGCCACCTCGCAATGGGAGGACGGCAAGCGCATTCTGCAATTTTTCGACCAGCTGCGTGCGATTCGCCAGCCCGGTCAGCGCATCGTGATGCGCCATGTGCGAGATTTGCGCCTGAGCTTCCTGCCATTCGGTAATGTCCTCGAAGGTCGCCACCCAACCGCCGTCTTGCATCGGCTGGTCGACCACCCGAAGCACGCGCCCGGCCGATGTCTTATTGACCCTGGTAGCGGATTTACCTTTGCCCGCATCTGCGATCACCCGCCCAAAATACTCCTCCGGGTCGCCAGCGAAATCCCCAGACTCTTTCCTGTGCTTGAACAGATCGAGCAGGGATCGGCCCTTAAACCATGCAGCAGGCAAGCCCATCATCCTGGCGTAACGTTCATTAAACAGCACGATGCGGCCGTTCGGGTCGAACATGCAAAGCCCCTGCGACATGTTCTCAAGGGCGGTGTCGAGCAGGATTTTCTGCTGCCGCAACTTTCCATTCGATTGCCGATCGCTCAATGCCGCGACGAGGCATATGCCGAGAACGATCGCCGCTATGCCGGCAATGACAAGGGCGAGAGCGGCGGGCGACAAGGCCGCCGCGTTGTTGACGCGTGTCGGGTCGGCCACGACCAGCACAGCGCCCATGCCCGTGAAGTGCATGAGGAGGATTGCAAGGGCGAATAGAATAGTGGCGACCGATGTATTGACCAAGTCATCGCGTCTTGCTGCAAAATATATTGCAACGGAGCCGAATGCGATCCCGAACGCTATAGAGGCGATGACGAGGTCTGGCGCCCAGATCATGCGGCCTGGTACTTCCAGCGCCATCATTCCAGTGTAATGCATCGCCGCAATGCCGCCGCCGACGACTGCGCCGCCGAAGGCTGCAGTCCAACGTCCGAAATCGAGCAAGGCCGTGGCTAGGCCGGCGCCGGTAATTAATACGGCGATGAGCAGGGACAGGATGGTCATTGCGAGATTGTAGCCCGCGCCAATGGCGGGATCATAGGCGAGCATTGCGATGAAGTGAGTTGCCCAGATGCCACAGCCCGCCGCCGCCGCGTCTAAGGTCAGCCAAACGAATTGCGTGCGCCCGGTTGTTGCTTGAGCCCGATGGAACAAAATGACAGCAACGGCGCTGGCCAGGAAGCAGACAGCGCCTGCAAGCAAAACGAGGCGCCAGTCGTGGTCATTCGTCAGGCAGGTGTAGACTTGGAACATTTCGTACCAGATCTTCCTCGTGTTCCGAATGTGATGACTTTCCCTCAACATTTTTAGGGTCGAATCGCGTCATCATTGAACTCGTAGATAATGCATTCGCTCTTTGATCATTCAAATCACACGTGCATAGGGCAGAGCAGCCTTCGAGTTAAGGTGGCCCCACCTCATGCGCCTGATCATTAGATTCTTGAAGGACGAGAAGCTGTAACAGCGACCGAGCATGGCCTGATCGCGGCGGAAATCGCGGTAGCGATCATTCCAATGATCACGGGTCTTGGCACGAAGCTGAAGACCACGTTCTCGACGATCTCATCGGCGCTCAAGCAACATCGCCGGTTCCCGTAAGTTCCTAATTCCGAGCCACTGTTTAAAATTGAACAGCGCGGAACCCAAATCAGGCGTAGACGGATTTTATCGACGGCTGGCTTTGCCCTATGGGCATCGGTGGCTGAGAGTTCGGTAGCGCTCCCGTCCACAGACAAAGGAGCGCATGGTGGCGTTCTGTTTCCATTTTGACGAAGGCGCGTCGAAGCTGAATCGCTTGCCGAGTCCATAAGGAAAAGGGCTGCCTCAGCCGGCCGCCTCAGCGGAGGAACCATGGCAATTCCGAGCAATGAAAAGTACGAAGACTACGCGCATTACGCCGCGCATTGTTTGTACTTGGTGACTGCGGCGAGTGATCCGGATTCTCGTGCCATTCAACGCGAAATGGCGGCCGAATGGCTAAAACTGGCAGATGCTGTTCGGCGCCGTTCAAGGCCCGAGCAAATGCAAATGAAGTGAATACGGGCCTCATCCGCTGGCAGCCTCTTTCATTTCAAACCAAGCGGGCAATGTCGCGTATTGGCTCTCAGCGGAGGTCGGGACGGCGCCGAGCGATGTTCGCTTTCGGGGGGTAGCTGTGCGATCTGCAATCCATGCGGCGGGCGCCTTCCAGCCATTCACCAGCCTCGCCTTTGCCGGCGTTCCAAATCTATTTCTTGGCTGGCATGACGGTGCCGAGATGAGGTGAGGTCATGACGTTCACGGAAGATGATGCCACATTAGCCGAGGTAGTAAGAACGCATATCATTCTCACGCTTGCTCACTGCGGTGGCAATCGAACTCACGCAGCAAAAACTCTCGACATCTCCCTTCGCTGTCTGCGCAATAAACTGCGCGAATATGCATATGCCGGCATCGAAGTGACTCGGCCAAAAGAGCAGAAGTCTGTTGGAAAAATTCACCGCTGCGGTAACTCGCCTCCGGCTTCTTCGGCCCGGGCATTGAACCGCGCGAGCACGAAAAACAAAGGCAATGCGCCGGCTCCCTAGAGTGTCGCGAAACGGCCATTGCACCGAACCGCTACGCGGTAGCAGGATTGCGGATGCAATAGCGGGCGATTTGAGCCTGACACAAAAAAGAACCCGGCGTCCGGCCGGGTCCTAGTCGACAGCCACGTTGTGTCGTAACGGATGCTAGTTAATGCTCGCATGTGCCGACATGAAGATATTTACGTTTTGCAACAGACCGCGGTCCCCGCCGGCACGCGTTTTGAGGCCACGGCACTATCGTAGATTCGTATTACCTCGCATAAATCAGTGCGCCGTCGCGCGCATGTCTGAGGAAAGCGATAGAACGTCGCCGCCACTTGTGCCACGAAGTTCGCGGAGATGCGGCAGGGCATATCGCGTTGTTGAAAATCGTCGGTACTGGTGACAACGGAAGTTCCTGTGCGTGATTGTAGCCCGCGTTCATCCATCTCTAGGCGGATCGTCAATTTCATTTTCCAGACACTGAGCGGCAAGAACGGGCCACAACGACGCGACGGCACGAACCATGCTGCGGCTTGGGCGCAAGGCGTGGATCGGGACTTCTAGAGCGCAATCGTTTCAAATTGAACCGATTGACGCTCTAGCATCTCGATTGAGCATGATCTTTTCGGAAAACCGGTTTCCACCCTCGGATCAAGTCCGAGGGCAGGCTTTTTCCGGATCATGCTCTAATCAAACCCGCGAATGCCGGTCGCTCCGATCCATTGTCGGCCTCTCGAACGGTCGCCCGTCGGCGCGCGTAAAGTTGCCAGGCGGCACGCCAAGCACAACTAACAGCTCTTCGGAGACGCGGCTCACGGCTACAACCTCGTCCGTGGTCTTTGCGACATTGCTCCCAATAATTCTAACGGCCCGGTCCGTGTTCTGTTCGGCGACCAAATAGCCAACCGCCACAGACTCCCCAACCAACGCGGGGGTCCTTACGGTAATAAGACAGCCTGCTCCCATAACTGAAGAAGTTATGTCCATGGAAAGAAGCAGCCTGAGCATTATTGCTCACGGCACCGGACATTTCGATTTATCCCTTTTCATTGGTAAAGCCGGCCGCTGCAATTTTCGATAGCCGTTTGACCGTCAATCGTTGCAGCCATCGAGGCGATACCGAGAATATGCAAGCAGCGATTACAATTACTCAATTGCATTTTATTTACACAACACTTGTAATAAATTCGTTTAGCTCCGCTAATACAGTATTTATGTGAATATTTTCAGTCATCTCCTGGTATTGAAGCAGCCGATAACTATCTAACATCCATGAGGTCCCCGCGTCGGACCAAAAGGAGTTTGCAATGAAGAATCTCACATTTTCGTTTCTCAATGACGAGACGGCTGCGACTGCCATCGAATACGGACTCATCGCCGCCGGTATCTCGGTTGCGATCATCGCTGTCGTGCAGGGTCTCGGAACGAAGCTAACCACGACCTTCTCGACGGTTTCAACCGCGCTCAAGTAAACAAGTCGAAAATGATGAAGGGGCTTCGTCCGTTGGCCGAAGCCCCGCTTCGTCGATTTCAAATTGATGCCGGTCCCGGCTGATATAGAGCTTCGTAGAACAGCCGCCTGCGGCAGCGAGCGGCCTTGTCTGCTCACGCGGAATGGCAATCGTGTTTCAAGAATGAACGAGGAATCGATCAATCCTCGGAGATAAAAAGTAGGTAGACGTGGCAACTCCCCGGAAAATAATTGTCAAACCCGACACTGGCGTGAGCTGCCCGACCTGCTCATGCGAAATTCCCGTGCTCAACACAAGCAGTTTGCCACGAGAATTCTCCGTGCTGTGCCCGAACTGCCGGGGACGAAAATTTTACCAGGCAGCTCAGGTCCACGATCAGAAGCAGGACGCAGAAGCAGCTCAGATTGCCCGCAGGGGCCAATTTGGGATGAAGCATGCAATCGATCGCGATCGAACGGCCGAGGTGCCGATCCAAGCCAAATCCTTGCTGAACGAATTTGCGTCTTGGCTGCTGCAGTAAATCGCGCTGTGTATAGTCACGTTAAAACACGTTGATTTCAATTCAGAGTTGAGGGCAATATGCCGGCAACTGCATGACATTCGATGGAGGTCGGGGTCATGAAAGCAATTGCAAAACTGGCAGCCTTTGACGTGATGGCGTTTCTCAAGGAAAAAAACACGGGAATGCCCGTGGCGACTTATCGAGAAAACCAAGTTGTCTACGCGCAAGGAGACCCGGCCAATTCTGTCTTTTACCTTCATAGCGGCCAGGTCAAAGTCACCGTCATTTCAGAGCAGGGGAAGGAAGCAGTCGTCGCAATCAGGGGACCGGACGAATTCTGCGGCGAGGGAGCCCTCACCGGGAAGCCGATGCGCCTGGCCAACGCCGTCACTGTCTCCACGTGCGAGATCGTGCGGATAGAAAAGAATGCCATGGTGCGCCTGCTCCATGAGGACGCGGAATTCGGCGACTACTTCCTCGCCCATCTTTTGACTCGGACCGCGCGGGTCGAAGCGGACTTGGTCGATCAATTGTTTAATTCCAGCGAAATGCGGCTGGCGCGCGCCCTCCTGCTGCTGGCTAATTATGGCAATGACGTCGGCTTGGAACCGATACCCGTACAGGTCAACCAACAGACACTCGCCGAGATGATCGGCACGACGCGGTCTCGCGTCAGTTTATTCATGAACAAATTTAGGAAATTGGGCTTGATCAATTACAATGGAAAACTTGAAGTTCAAAAGGCCCTGCTGAACTTCGTTCTGAACGAGAAGCCGAACATCCAAGCTTAGAATTGCTTTACTTTTATTCTATCTGTTCAGTTTTGGTGTTCTGTTATGCACAGACAGCCGAAGTGACTCAGTTAGTCTACCTACCATGAACGCGGTAGGAGGCAGTCATGCTCGACAAGACCAGCCTGGATGCGAGTGCGCTTTTTCCGTCCATTCAAAAAACGCCGTACGGCGCAGAAATATTCATCATCGACGACGATCCAATGATCGGCGATCTTCTCGGTGCGGTGTTCAGTTCCGAAGGCTATCAAGTCACGACGTTCACCGACGGTGAGGAGTTCAACACCGTCGCGCAATCACGGGCGCCGCCGGCCTGCGTCATTCTCGATTTTCTCATGCCCGGCAGATCGGGACCTGATATTCTTAAGGACATTCATGCTCACAACTATGCCGCCCCCATCATTGTCATGTCCGGCATGGCCGGCATTCCGATGGCCGTCGAGGCAATAAAGAGCGGTGCTTTCGATTTTATCGAAAAGCCCTTCGCCCTTGGCGCTATTGTGGAGCGCGTCAGCGACGCCATCGTTGCTTGGACGCGACATCGAAGCAACGGCAATAATCGTGAAAGCCTGCGGACGAAATTTCCCGGCTGTCGAGCGTTGACGCTGCGCGAGGCCGAGGTTCTTGCCGAGATCGTGGGGGCTGCATCTAGCAGGGAAACCGCGCAACATCTCGGAATTAGTCCGCGAACTGTGGATATTCATCGCGCTCACATCATGACTAAGCTCGGCGCCAGGAACACCGCCGATCTTGTTCGGATTGCCCTATCCAGCCAGCAGTACTGAACAACACTCGCGCTTTCACACAGTGTGTGCATGGCTCCAGGACTGCCGGCATCAGCCGGCGCACAGAAATGTCGGACTGCTTTTTTTGAACAGCGAAATAGGCACGCCGACGAAGCTTATTGCTGATCGACCCGATCGACAATCGCGCTGGGCGTTCGCTCGATCATTGAAAATTATCATTGGTCGAGAGGCAAAAGACCGCCCGCGCAAACGAGATCAACGCTCATATTTAGATCGCGCCGGGCTTCCCGATCCCATGATCGCAATTCGCAAAACAGTCTCCTCGATGGCGTCGATTATGGCGGCTTTATTCGCCGGCGCTCTCACGCGCGCACCCGCTCCACGTTGGCGATCCGCGCCGGCACGCCGAATTCGCGGCGGCAGACTTCCGCAAGCACCGCGACGCCTTCGCGGATCGCTTGGTGCGACGGATTGGCAAAGCACAGCCGGGTGCGGCTTTTGCCATAGCTCTTGTCGGTCGCCCATTCCGGACCGGGATTGATGGCGACGCCGGCGGCGAGGGCCGGCTGATACAATTTGAGCGTATCGACCTGATCCGGCAGCTTGACCCACAGAAAGATGCCGCCTTTGGGATCATCGAATTCGCACGCCGTGCCGAATTGCTCGTTGAGCGCGTCCATCAGCGTTTCGAGCTTTGTCCGCAAGCCGCGCGTCAGGCGCGGCACGTGCTCCTCGAAATGCTTTGGACAAAACTCGCCCAGCACCATTTGTTCGACGGAGCCTGAGCCGGCATCGGTCTTGATCGCAAGCATGCGCGCCAGCAAATCCCAAGCGGCAACGATGTAGCCGACCCGCAAAGCCGGCGCGATCGATTTCGAGAACGAGCCGATGTGGATGACGCCGCCGTTTTTGCTCATGGCGTGCAGCGCCGGCGGCCGCTCGCCGCTCCAGACCAGATCGGCATAGCAATCGTCCTCGAAGATCGGCACGCCGTATTCTGCGGCGAGCCGCAGCAATTCCTGCCGCCGCGCTTCGCTCAGGATCGTGCCGGTCGGATTCTGCACCGTCGGAATCGTGTAAATGTATTTGGGACGGATGCCTTGGCGCTTGAGATTTTCGAGCGCCGCCGCGAGCGCGTCCATGCGCATGCCGCCGTCGTCGAGCGGAATGCCGACGGTGTTGACGCCGAGCCGCGCCAGCCGCGTCAGTGCGCCTTGATAAGTCGCCTGCTCGATGACGACGGTGTCGCCGCGCGCAAGCAGAATGCCGTTGACCAGATCGAGCGCCTGCAACGATCCGGAAGTGATCAGAATCTCGTCGGCGTCGCAGGACATGCCCGCGTGGTGCTTGAGCTTTTGCGCCAGAAATTCGCGCAGCCGCCGGTAGCCGAGCGGGCCGCTGTTAAGGCCATAAGTCGCCAGCGTCCTGCCTTCGCGCGTCAGCACATCGTTCGCGGCTTTGACCAAGGCGTCGAGCGGAACATGATCGGCATCGTTGTGACCGCCGACGAAATTATATTTGGCAAAGCCGTTCCATTTGGCGGCCGGCGGCGGCAGGCCCGGCGCCAAAAGCGGCGTGAAGTCGAACGCGGTTTTCGACGTTGTCATGGTCGTCTCATGGGCGTTTTCTCCCTGGCGGGGAGAGTAATACAGATTTCAAATGTGCGGTAATTCGCGTGTCCGGATGGGTTGGCGAAGCTGCCGCAATTGCTATTGTCGCGCCGTTCTTTGCCCACTTGTTGTCGCGCCCACTTTCATCCGGGAAATCCGATATGCGCCGATTTAGCCTGCTTGCTTTGCTCCTGACCTGCGTACTGGGTTGCGCCTTCGCGAGGCCCGCGGCGGCGGAGTTTCCCGACCGGCCGATCCACCTCGTCGTGCCGCAAGCCGCCGGCAGCGCTACCGACACGCTGGGGCGCATTTTCGCCGCGGCGTTCGGCGACGCGCTCGGCCAGACCGTCATCGTCGACGATCGCCCCGGCGGAGCGCTGACCGTCGGCATGGATGTCGTCGCCAAGTCGCCACCCGACGGCTACACGCTGTGCATGTCGCCGATCGGCGCACTGGCACTCACGTCGCATCTGGTGAAGCCGCTGCCGTATAATGTCGAGCGCGATTTTCAACCGATCGTCATGGTGACGCGCGGCCACTTGTTGCTCGCGGTGTCGCCGACGACCTCGATTCATACGGTCAAAGAGCTGATCGACTATGCCAAGGAAAATCCCGGCAAGCTGTTCAATGCGTCGTCGAGCAACGGCTCGCCGGGCCATGTCGACGGCGAATTGTTCAAATATATGACGGGCACCAATATCGTTCACGTGCCCTACAAGGGCGGCGCCGCGGCGATCAGCGATCTGATCGCCGGACGGGTGCAGGTGATGTTCGAGAGCCTGAATTCGATCGCGCCGTTCGCGCGGACCGGCCAGGTGCGGCCGCTGGCGGTGACCGGCGAGCACCGGTCGCCGGCATTCCCGGATTTGCCGACCGTCGCCGAAGCCGGCGTGCCCGGCTATGCGGCGCCGACCTGGAGCGGCGTCGTCGCGCCGGCGGGCACGCCGAAGCCGATCGTCGACAAGCTCAACGCGGCAGCGAACAAGGCGCTGCAATCGGACGCCTTCAAGTCGAAGATCGCCCAGATCGGCGATGCCGTCGCCGGCGGCACGCCCGAGGAATTCGCCGCGCTGATCTCGGCGGAATACAAGAAATGGGGCGACGTGATCCAGCGCGCGGGGATCAAGCTGGAATAGCCCGCTTCGTCATTCCGGATCGGCGCGCAGCGTCGAGTCCGGAATCCATACTCCCGGCGCCGGGATTATGGATTCCGGACTTACCGCTTCGCGGTAAGTCCGGAATGACGGCCGAGCGCACTTTCCTCGCCTCGGGACTCGACCCATATTGTGCCCATGGCGAAGCGCCCCGACCCTCAACATCGCGATCCGGCGAAACACTCGAAAAAAGACCCGGCCAAGCCGACGCGCGCCAAGGCGTCGCGCCCGGATTCGGCGGCGCTCGACCCCTCGCTGGCGGAACTTTTGAACCCGGCCATCGGCCAGGGCCGCGCCGGCCTTGGTGCGCAGACGGGTACGCGATCTCCCTCCCCACAAGGGGGAGGGGAAGAGCAAGTGTCAGGTCTGCGGCCCCCATCGGACAATTCCTGGGACCGGCGCAGCGACTTCTCCAATGCGCATAGAGCGCGTAAATCGACGCAGCAGGGATTCAACGAGCGGCCGCAATCGGGCTACACGGCCAAAGGCCCAGCCGGCATCGATCCGGAACTCGCCGATGCGCTCGGCTACGGCGGCAACGATCCGAGCAAGCCGCTGATCGGCAATTCTTCGGAGGGCGCGCCCGAAGATCGCGACGAGATGTCGGAGATTTTCGAGCGGCAGCGCGAAAAGCGCTACCGCCCGACGCCGCAGCCGATCACGCTCGGCGTCACCGCCTCGATGCAGGCGCTCGAGCAATTGCTGCGCGAGGGCCGGGAGGAATTTCGCGAGGGCGAGAGTGCGGGCAAAATCTGGATGCCGCACCGGCCGCCGCGCCCGGAGAAATCCGAAGGCGGCCGCACGTTCGTCATCAAATCCGAATTCGATCCGAAGGGCGATCAGCCGCAGGCGATCAAGGAACTGGTCGAAGGCGTGCGGCGACACGACCGCACCCAGGTGCTGCTCGGCGTCACCGGCTCCGGCAAGACCTTCACCATGGCCAAGGTGATCGAAGAGACGCAGCGCCCTGCCCTCATTCTCGCGCCCAACAAGACGCTGGCGGCGCAGCTTTACGGCGAATTCAGGAATTTCTTTCCCGACAACGCGGTCGAATATTTCGTCAGCTATTACGACTATTACCAGCCGGAAGCCTATATCCCGCGCACCGACACCTATATCGAGAAAGATTCTTCGATCAACGAACAGATCGACCGTATGCGCCATTCGGCGACGCGCGCGCTCTTGGAGCGCGACGACGTGATCATCGTGGCGTCGGTGTCGTGCATCTACGGTATCGGCTCGGTCGAGACCTATTCGGCGATGACCTTCACCATCAAGCATGGCGAGAAGCTCAATCAGCGCCAGTTGCTGTCCGATCTCGTCGCGCTGCAATACAAGCGTTCCGGCGGCGATTTTTATCGCGGCACGTTCCGCGTCCGCGGCGATGTCATCGAGATTTTTCCGGCGCATTTGGAAGATCGCGCTTGGCGCGTGTCGCTGTTCGGCGACGAGGTGGAATCGATCCACGAATTCGATCCGCTCACCGGACAGAAGACCGACGAACTCGAATTCGTCAAAATCTACGCCAATTCGCACTATGTGACGCCGCGGCCGACGCTGTTGCAGGCCATTTCCGGCATCAAATTCGAATTGCGCCAGCGGCTCGAACAGCTCAATGCCGCCGGCCGGCTCCTCGAAGCGCAGCGGCTCGAACAGCGCACGATCTATGATCTGGAAATGATGGAGGCGACCGGCGCCTGCGCCGGCATCGAGAACTATTCGCGCTACCTCACCGGGCGCAAGCCCGGCGAGCCGCCGCCGACACTGTTCGAATATGTGCCCGACAATGCGCTGGTCTTTGTCGACGAGAGCCACGTCACCGTGCCGCAGCTCGGCGGCATGTATCGCGGCGACTTCCGGCGCAAGGCGACGCTCGCCGAATACGGCTTCCGCCTGCCCTCCTGCATGGACAACCGGCCGCTGCGCTTTGAGGAATGGGACGCGATGCGGCCACAGACCACCTGCGTTTCGGCAACGCCGGGCGGGTGGGAGATCAACGAATCCGGCGGCGTATTCACCGAGCAGGTGATCCGTCCGACCGGTCTGATCGATCCGCCGGTCGATGTGCGGCCGGCGCGCACGCAAGTGGACGATCTGGTCGGCGAAGTGCGGCAGGTGGCGCAACGCGGCTATCGTTCGCTGATTACGGTGCTGACCAAGCGCATGGCCGAGGATTTGACCGAATACCTGCACGAGCAGGGCATTCGCGTGCGCTACATGCATTCCGACATCGACACGATCGAGCGCATCGAGATCATCCGCGATCTGCGGCTCGGCGCCTTCGATGCGCTGGTCGGCATCAACCTGTTGCGCGAGGGCCTGGATATTCCGGAATGCGCGCTGGTCGCCATTCTCGACGCCGACAAGGAAGGGTTTTTGCGCAGCGAGACGAGCCTGGTGCAGACCATCGGCCGCGCCGCGCGCAATATCGACGGCCGCGTCATTCTTTACGCCGACCACGTCACCGGCTCGATGGAACGCGCCATGGCGGAGACCAGCCGCCGGCGCGAGAAACAGGAATTGTACAACACCGAAAACGGCATCACGCCGGAGAGCGTGCGCAAAGGCATCGGCGACATCCTCAACAGCGTCTACGAGCGCGACCACGTGCTGATCGCCGCCGGCGCCGGAGAGGCCGGCGAATTCGAAGACACCGCCACCATCGGCCACAATTTCGAGGCCGTCATCGCCGATCTCGAATCCCGCATGCGCGCCGCCGCCGCCGACCTCGACTTCGAGGAAGCGGCGCGGATGCGCGACGAGCTCAAGCGCCTGCGCGCCACCGAACTGGCCGTCACCGACGACCCGACGGCAAAATTTCTACCCTCCCCTGCAGCGGGCAAGGCGCGCCGCGGCGCGCAGCGCGACGGCAGGCGGGGTGGGACCAGCAAAGTCCACAAGCCCGCGCTCGACGAAATGGGTATCGCACTCTACCACGAAGTCGCGCCGCATCGCTCCGGAGCAAACAAACGCGCCACACCGCGCAAGCCGAACCTTGATGAAATGGGACCAGGCGTAGAGTCCATTCCACGGCAAGAGGCGGGGAGCGCCGAAGGCGCGACAGGGACGCAAAATAATTCCCGTTCCGGCCCGCGCTCGACGCTCGGCCGCCCCGGCATGCGCGGCGGCTTCAAGCCGCGCCAGCGCTGATCGCGCTCTGGTTTCCTTCACACTGCGCGCAGCGGATAGGTTAGATTGCGCCGTTCGCACCGAATCAACCACCGCGAACCCAGGAGGACGCCATGGCGAAAGGTCAGATGCGAGGCAACAAGGAAAAGAAGAAGCCGAAGCAGGACAAGAACAAGAAGAAAGGCGGCGCCGCACCGGCTTCGCCATTCGCCAATATGCACAGTCAAGCCAAGCCCGGCACGTGGGACAATAAGAAGGGCTAGGGGCGAGAAGGGTTAGGCCGGCGCGGGCGGCTAAGTCGCGCGGCAGCCGGGATCGCGCTTCGATGTCCGACATCGGCCTGGACTTTGGACCGTTCGGCTACGTTGGCGTCGCGCTGTTCGTCGGCGCGCCCGGCCTCGTGATCGGTGCCATGCTCGGCGCGATCCTATGGCGGCGCCACCGCGTTTGGGGCGCACTCCTTGGCGCCGCCACGGGACTGGCGCTGTGGGACGCAGGCGTCGTGGCGTGGCTCGAGAGCCCGTGGAGTTGATCGGCCGCGTCGCCGACGCGACAGCGCGGGCTTGGAACTTAACTCCGCCTGACGGGCGCATATCGACGCATTCGTCAGCTGGGAGGGCAGGAACAGGCGGCTTGCCGGTACTGCCGCGTTTTCGTATCAGACGGCATGAACAGGCACGCATTCGACAAGATCAAGCAAGGCCTCAACGAAGCCCGCGCATTTCTTGATGGGACCGCGAGCAAAAGCCGCTTTCGCGTGCATTACGCGCCGCACCGAGATGAGGAGGACCAAAAGGGTCCCGGTGGACAGGCCGTTTCAGATAAACTCGACCGTTCTGACCCATGCTCGACTCTCGCTAGCGGAAAGCCGCGGCTGCGGTAGATCCTTGACCAAACCTCTGCTATAATTCGACTACACTGGATCGATCGAGCCCATGCTGTACCGGTTGCCAAAGCAAGCCAAGCAAGCACCTAAGAAGCGGTCAAGAAACCTTTCGGTGCGTCTGGAGGTACAAGACGCCTTTAAATTTCTGGCAAAGCTCAAGCCCGGCTCAGTCGACCTCATCGTTTCATCACCGCCGTATTGCATGGGCAAGGAATACGACACCTCGATAAGCATCGACGACTTTATTGCGGACCACAGGAAACTGGCACCGCTGCTCGTACGTGCGCTGAAAGATGGAGGCAGCCTGTGCTGGCAAGTTGGCCATCACGTTCATAACGGAGTCGTTATTCCGCTGGATGCGCTAGTTTATCAAATTTTTTCTAAACGAAAGGCAGTCTCCTTAAGAAACAGAATTGTCTGGACGTTTGGTCACGGAGTCCACGCAAGCCGCCGCTTCAGCGGAAGGCATGAGACAATTCTTTGGTTCACGAAGGGCGACAATTACGAATTCAATCTCGATGCGGTGAGAGTTCCGCAGAAATACCCGGGCAAGCGCCATTACAAGGGACCTAAAAAAGGCGAATGGAGCGGCAATCCATTGGGAAAGAACCCGTCTGACGTCTGGGAGATCCCGAATGTGAAGTCGCGGCATATCGAAAAAACCCGCCATCCTTGCCAATTTCCGGTTGCATTAGTCCAGCGTCTTATAAGAGCATTGACTGCGCCAGGGGGACTCGTGATCGACCCGTTTGTAGGCTCGGGGACTTCCGCCGCAGCAGCAGCGATTGAAGGACGCGAATTTTCCGGCTGCGATATCGAAAGCCGGTACGTGCGGATCGCAAAGAAGCGCGTGCTGGAGATTAGTAAGGGCTCGCCAAGTTATCGACCTCTAGACCGGCCAATCTATGTACCGCAGGCTAGCCACGCGGTGGCGAGACTTCCTATTCGCTTCCAGAAGAAACGAGAACGACATCATGGCCAAACTATACGGAAATAATGCACCCTGAAAAGCGACTCTTTATCTCGTTGGTCACAAGCAAGATCGACGTCGCTCCGGGCGCGAAACAACACACGGTATCCTAAATGCAACTAGGCTGGCCTCTACCGAAACGAAAAGACCTTATAGAAAAGCTTTCACGCACTACCGGCCGGCCAGTGCATACCGTGTTTTTTCAACAGCGTCGTATAGACTTACCAACTCATCCAATCTCAGTAGACTTTCCAAAGTATCGTCTCGACAACGGTCGCACTCGCTCTGCTCAGGCCGCTTACTTGGCCCAACATCCGGAAATGCCAACTGATCTTTTCGAGCGCGACGCAGAGTCTGAGACCGCGCAAAAAGCCCAGCATGAAATCTTAAAGGCGATGTTGGGAGGTGGTGAGAAGGATCTTCTTCGTTTTTTTAGCCAGCGCGAGCAAATGCAGCCGTTTATTCTGACGGACCTAGGATACGTACTAAATGGAAATCGTAGGCTTTGCGCTTTCCGCGAGTTAATTACACAGGACAAGGTTGAGTATGAACCTCGTTTTGGCACGATCGACGTTGTGTTTTTGCCACCTGCCGACGATCGCGATCTGGATAGGCTCGAAGCGCTTTATCAGTTAACCGAAGACATTAAAGAACCTTACAGTTGGACTGCCCGTGCCTACATGCTCCGGGTTCGCAAAAAGGAGCATAAATTTAGCAATGCTGAGTTGTCAGCCATTTATCAAATCCCGGAAGCGGAAGTCGATGAGCTTCTCGCGATGCTGGGCCTTGCAGAGGAGTTTCTCGAACAGGAAGATGAACCGAATCGATATGAGCGCGTCGATGACGATGAGTTCGCCTTTCGACAATTACTTAAGGCACGGAGTAAATTAACAGACGAAACATCAAAAGATGCTTTGCAACAGCTGGCTTTTTGCGCAATTGAAAAATGGGACGAGGGCCGTCTCTATGCGGTCATTCCGAGAATAGCGGAAAACCTCAAGGAAGTACGAAAGGCAATCGAAACGGAATTCCCGTCGACTCCAAAAACGAAAACCAACCAAGCCGCGGCCCTCCTCGGTCTCAGTTCCATACCAGTTGACCCAGTCTCCATTGTCCTCAGTGTAAAAGACAATCGGAGCAAAGTCCGAGAAATATTGGCTGACGTACTCGAAGCAGCCGCCGAAAGAAAGCGTGAGGCAAAACGAGAAACCAAGGTTCTGACGAGGCTCACTAGGGCTCACGAATTATTGTCGAGCGCGCTCGCAGATTTGGAGTCGGCCGCAGACAAGGATTCCTTGTCAAGAAAGGTTGCCGAAATTTCTGCTACGGTCGCCCAACTTTGCAAGAAACTCGATGACGAATCTGCGGATTGATTATGATCCGGAAGTCGTCGAGGCTGTTCTGGAAACGGACCAGCCAGGAAGACATTGGGAAATCGTTTTAAGGACCATCCGTGAACTATCTAGTGAAGTAATCCAAACGAGCGACTTGGAACTACGTCTGCCTTGGTGGATTTTTCTTTCGGCGCGGCGAGCGCTAGCGTATCAAATCGGTCTCAATGACGTTCAGGCTGAATTTAGCGCCGCAGCAAGAGAACTTCTGGTACGGGTTGGGGAACGAGACGAACTTCTCACGCGGGCAACGTCCGTCCCAGCATTGGAAGACAGGGAGATATCCAACAAGATTAAGGCGGCTGGCTTCGTCCGCGATCTCAAATTATTTCAGCAGCGGAACCTCCGCAAACTCTGTCGGCTCCCAATTGGGGCAACATTCTCCGTTCCAGGCTCGGGAAAGACAACTGAAGCGCTCGCGTTCTTTTCTTATTATCGGCGGCCTGACTCGCGGCTTTTGGTTGTTGCACCCAAAAACGCATTCGCTGCATGGGAGGAGCAGTCTTCGATTTGTCTAGCGGAACCAGAGCGTTTTATGCGCTTGACCAATGGAAAGGTCGCTATTGAAGCTAAATTGGGGCTCATTAAGCCCAAATTGATGCTAATCACCTATGAACAACTTCCGACGGTTTCTGTGCAAATAGCGCGCTACTTGTCGCGCTACTCTAGCTTTATTTTTTTGGACGAAAGCCACCGCATTAAAGGTGGCAGTGAGAGAGTGAGAGCAAACGCTGTTTTACAAATCTCGCCGGTTGCTGAATTCAAACTCATACTTTCCGGTACTCCGTTGCCTAACGCAACAACAGATCTAGTACCGCAGATTCAATTCATTGCGCCGGAGCTATTTGTGAATGAAGAGAACGTGACAGAACAAGTTGAGCCATTCTTTGTTCGCACAACAAAGAGCGATCTCAAACTACCTGAACCAAAGCGCGTTCTAGTTCCGATACCTATGCGAGAAGAGCAACGAAAGCTCTACGAGCTTCTGTGTTCCGAAATTGCCAGAAACGCAGAGTATACCGTAGGACGTGACGCACGTCGGGCCTTTCGTGCCATTGGACGTAGCGCTGTTCGTTTATTGCAGTACGTCTCTAATCCGTCGCTGCTAGCGGGAAAAATCCCTGAGTTCGATGATTATCTTGGTCAGGTTATCGAAGAAGGCGATAGCCCAAAAATGGAATGGGTATGCGGAAGGGTCCGGCAGCTTGCCAGATTAGGCAAGAAAGTGATTATTTGGTCCTCATTCGTTGAAAATGTCGAGGTCTTGGCGGAGCGGCTTCAGGAACTCGGTGCCAACTTCATTCACGGCGGCGTAGAGGCCAGCTCCGATGCTGAGTCTGATAGCAGGGAAGCGCGAATTCTTCGATTCCATCAAGATCCGTACGCAATGGTTTTGGTAGCCAATCCAGCGGCGTGCGGCGAGGGCATCAGTCTTCACACTGTGTGCGACCATGCAATTTACCTCGACCGAAATTACAACGCTGCTCAATACCTTCAATCCGAGGATAGAATTCATCGTATTGGATCAGATCATCAGAAGTTTGTTGAAATTGTTGTTTGCCCGGACTCAATTGATTTATCCGTCGATCGGCGTCTTCAGATCAAGATTGCAAGAATGGCTGAGGCACTCAACGATCCGGACTTGCGCGTCACACCGATTCCAATTGACCCGGATGAGATTTCTTTGGACGATGATGATGTTTTAGACTTGCTGGCACATCTCCGCAAGACAGAGGACGTCGCGGCGTGATCACTGTCGGCATTCTATATGATGCGCAGAAATTGATGCGGACAGTCAATTCGTCCGAGGTGACTACTGCTCAGCTATTAGCCAGTTTCAGGAAATTGGAAGTTGCAGACCTGCCGGTGGTATTAAAGCTAGCCCAGGAATGCCAATGGATTGAACTAAGCCACACCGATGCGATCGTTTTGAGTACCCAGGGGCGTCGGATTCACAATACAGGAGACGCTGTTATTCAGCTTCGATATCAATTGCGGGACGTTCTTAGCTTTGTAAGTCCATCCTGGGCAAAGAAGATTGCGGATGGTCGTTCAGAAGCGTTGAAGGTTATGCCAGAGGCGGTGCAACAGATATTTGCCGAGGCGGACCTTCTTGGTGATTGGACGGATGATCTAGTAGCGTGGTGGGATGATATAGGGCTGGCAGCCCGCAGTCGAAAAAATGAGCGAAATTTGAGAACTGGAAGAGCCGCAGAAAAACTCTCTATTGAGTACGAAGAACAACGCACAGGCCAAAGGCCAAAATGGACTTGTGCAGAAACCAATTATGCCGGGTACGACCTTCTTTCCATTGTCGCGCGAGACGAACAGCGCCCGTGTGCGATTGAAGTTAAAGGTTCAAGTCTGCGAGCATCGGAGGCAATGTTTACACTGTCACGAAATGAGTGGGACGTAGCCGAAGCAAATTCCGATTATCGGATACATCTCTGGTTAGTTCGGAACAACCAGCAGGATGCGATGCGTGATCTGAGGGTAGTCACCTCTAGCGAGCTAGAGGCTCACGTTCCAACAGATCACGGCATGGGCAAATGGGCAATGGTCACCGTACCCTTTGCGCCGTTCTGGGCTTAAAGCTTCCCTGATATTTTTTGGGATCGTCTTGTCGATCTCTTCTAGCATCTTGTTTTAAGTTGTCGGTTTGGACCCACGCTGGCGCACGCTCTGGAAACCAAATAATCCCTAAAACGTACCTCATATTAGGTCCGTTGAGCATGAGCGATACGACCGCCTCCTTCTACCCCACCATCCCCATCCGGCGCGGCTTCCGCAGCCTGATGGACCCGGCGCAATACACGCCGTTGCCGGCGGATTGGACCGTCGGCATCGCCGACATCGTGCAATCGACCAAGGCGATCGCGGAGCAGCGCTACAAGGCCGTCAACATGGCGGGCGCGGCCGTCATCGCAGCGCTGACCAATGCGCTCGGCGGGCGCGAATTTCCGTTCGTGTTCGGCGGCGACGGCGCGAGCTTCGCGGTGCCGCCGCGCGACGCGGGGATTGCGCGCGAGGCGATGGCGGCGACGGCGGCGTGGGCGGACAGCGAACTCGGCCTCACTTTGCGCGTCGCGCTCATCCCGGTCGCGGCCATTCGCGCGCAAGGGCTCGACGTGCGCGTGGCGCGCTATGCGCCTTCGGAGAATCTGTCTTACGCCATGTTCTCCGGCGGCGGGCTCGCTTGGGCCGACGGCGCCGTGAAGCGCGGCGAGTTTGCCGTCACCCCTGCCCCGCCGGACATCTGGCCCGACCTAACAGGACTGTCGTGCCGGTTTCAGGAATTCCGCGCCGCGCAAGGCATGATCCTGTCGCTGATTGTTCTGCCGGCGCCGGGCGGCGATGCCGCGGCCTTCCGCGCGCTGACCGAGGAGATCGTGGCGCTGGTCGAAGCAAGCCCCGACGCCGGACGGCCGGTGCCGGCGCAAGGGCCGGCGCTGGGCTGGCCGCCGCAAGGCGTCGATCTTGAGACGCGCGCGGCGCCGGGCGACCGGCGCTGGCGCCGCTTGGGTCTCCTCGCCAAGACGTTGGTTTTTTTCCTGATCATGCGGTCGGGCATCCGCATCGGCGGTTTCGTGCCGTCGATCTATATGCGGCAGGTCGTGGAAAATTCCGACTACCGCAAATACGACGACGGGCTGCGCATGATCCTCGATTGCACGCCCGAACTCGCCGACGCGCTGGAGCGCCGCCTCGCCGCGGCGGCAGGCACCGCGCGCTACGGATTGTTCCGGCAGGACGCCGCGATGATGACGTGCTTCACGCCGTCACCGACGCGGGGCGATCACGTCCATTTCGTCGACGGTGCGCGCGGCGGCTATGCCGCGGCGGCGACAGCGATGAAAGCGGCGCGCGACGGACAGAGATAAATCGACGCCTCGATAGCGATCCGTCATCCTGAGGCGCGAGCCAACGGGTCCGGCCCCAAGTGGCCGGCCCGATGACAGGCTCCGCGAGCCTCGAAGGATGAACGGCCCCGGCGCCTCGGCCGTCGCCCTTCGAGGCGCGCCTTCGGCGCGCACCTCATCAGGGTGACGGTGATTTTTGCACTACATCCCCGGTTTGGCCAGCGTGTCGGCGCCGACCTTGGCAACTTGCGCGTCCTGCGACGACAGCGCGCCGGAGACGCCGATGGCGCCGACGATCTTGCCGTCGGCGACGAGCGGCAATCCGCCTTCGAGCGGCGTGATGTCTTTCAACGCCAGAAGCCGCATGCCGCCGCCGCCCGCGGCAATGGCGTCGTCGAGCGCCTTGCTCGGGCGCTTGAATTGCAGCGCGGTGCGCGCCTTGCCCTCGGCGCCTTCGGTGGCGGAGAGCTGCGTGTTGTCGATCTTGTGGAACACCACGAGATTGCCGCCGCTATCGAGAATAGCGATGGCGACCTGCCAGGAATTCTTGATCGCTTCGAGCTCGGCCGCCGCCATGGCGCGCTTGGCCTGGTCGAGCGTGACCGGCAGCCCGTAAGGCAGCGTCGCCGTCGACACCGGCGCGGTCGGAGCGGCAGGCTGTTGCGCCAGCGCCGGGACGGCCGCCAAGACGCCCGCAAATCCGACCACGCTTCCCAGCGCGCAAACCAACGCAAACTTGCGAGACATCGGCAGACCCTCCGGTTTTTTGCCGAATCGAGCGGCGGCGGGCACAATAGGCGGCAAAAGTGGCCGGGAAAAGCCGTTTGGAAGGCACCCAGCCCGTCCTTGACCGCCGTAGAGGACCGCGAATGGCGAGTGGCGAATAGCGAATAGGGGTAAAATCGGCTATTCGCTATTTCGCTGTTCGCTATTCGCCCTTATCGCACAAGCGGCATCGCCGGAGGCACCATGGCTTGGCCGGACGGACGCTACATTCAGGCGTCGATTTTCTTCAGCCGCTGGCTGTTGGCGCCGTTTCTTCTTGGCCTGCTGCTCTGCCTATTTGTGCTGATGTACCGTTTCTTCGGCGATGTGTTTGAACTGCTTGTTCAAACCCCGCGGATGAACTGGCACGATACCGTCACCGGCGTGCTGAATTTGGTCGATCTGGCGCTGACCGCCAATCTCATCATCATCGTCATTTTCTCGAGCTACGAGAACTTCATCCGCAGGATCAACGCCGCCGACCATCCGGACTGGCCCGACGGCCTCACCCAGGTCGATTTCGGCGCGCTGAAACAGAAGCTTCTCGGCTCGGTGGTCGGCATTGCCGCGGTCGACGCGCTGGCTTGGTACTTCGATCTCGAAAAAGAGCCCGACACATCGAAGCTCATCTGGGTGATGGGTTTTCCGCTCGTCTTCGCCGTGGTCATGCTGATTCTCTCGATCGCCGATTGGTTCAGCGACCACCGCAAAAGCGGCGCGAAATAGGTCTTGAACCGAAGCTTGCCGGGCACTTCCGGCCGGTGAGAAATTATTAACCATAACTGGCGTTAATCGGCTCCGGGCTTTGGTCACGGGGTCGGATTGCGCGTATGCGGGTCACCCGCTCTCTTTTGCTGATATTCGCCGTAGCGTTTGCGGCGGCCGGATGCGCGCAGCGCGTCCAATACGTCGCTATGCAGGCGCCAGCGCCCGCCCCCCAAGGCATCAACCAAGGCATGAACCAAGGCATCGATAACGTCGTTTATGGCTCGACCGCAGCGCCCGGGGCCTATGGAGGCGCGCCGGCCTACCGGACGGTTGCTCCCGCGCCGGTCTATGCCGCGGCTCCGGCACCGATTTACCGGCCGGCGCCGGCCTACGCCCCCGCGCCGGCGATGATCCGTCCGACTCCCGTGGCCATGGTGGCACCCGGCCCCATGGTGGCATCCGGCCCCATGGTGGCATCCGGCCCTATGGCGGCGGGTCCCATGGTTGCACCCGCCTACGGCGGACCGTTCCAGCAGAGCGGCTACACGCTCGATTCCGGCGACCGGCTGCGCGTAGTGGTGTTCGGCCAGGATGGGCTGACCAATTCCTACGTGGTCGATGCCAGCGGCCATATCGACATGCCGCTGATCGGCTCTGTCGCGGCGGGCGGGCTGACGACCGACCAATTGTCCGGCCGCATCGCCGACCAGCTTCGCCAAGGATTCATTCGCGAGCCGCATGTCGCGGTCGAGGTCGAGGCCTATCGGCCGTTCTTCATCCTCGGCGAAGTCGCCCAGCCCGGACAATATCCCTACGTCGCCAACATGACGGTGGAGACGGCAGTAGCGATCGCCGGCGGTTTCGGACCGCGCGGCTACCACAAATCCGTGATCATCAGCCGCAATTCCGGCGGCCGGTCGTTCCGGTTCGAAGTGCCGATCACTTACCCGATCTGCCCCGGCGACACCGTGCAGATTCAGGAACGCTGGTTCTGACGATTCAACAAACGCATTTCCCGGGCGCACCGCAGCACGTAGCGTAGCGAAGTGGTGCGCTGCAGAACCGGGATCGTTACACGCGCCGAGCCCAGGAAGTTCCCGGATCAGCGGTGCATCACTTCGTGCCGCACCGCGTCCGGGAAACGTATTTACTTCACGTTCTTGGCCAGGAACGCCATCGAGCGCTGCCAGGCGAGTTTCGCGGCCGCTTCGTTGTAGCTGCCGCGCTCGTCGCAATGAAAGCCGTGCTGTGCACCCGGATAGACGTAGATTTCGCAATCGCCGCCGCGCTTGGCTTTGATCGCATCGACATCGCTCATCGGAATCGATGCATCCAGCTCGCCGAAATGCATCTGCACCGGCACCTTCGGCTTCTTGTCGGCATTCTTGACGATCTGGCCGCCGTAATAGCAGACCGCGGCCGTGAGGCCGCCGAGCTGGCACGCGGCGAGAAACGAAACGGTGCCACCCATGCAGAAGCCCATGATGGCGACCGGGCCGTCCTTTTTCAATTCGTCGATCGAGGCCTGCACATCGCGCAGCATCGCGCCCCAATCCGGGTTGGCGACGAATTTGCGCGCATTGGCGATCTCGTCGGGGGTGTAGCCGCACTCGAAATTCGGCTGCTGCCGATCGAACACCGCGGGCGCGAGCGCCGCATAGCCTTCGCCGGCGAGGTGATCGCACACCGCGCGGATGTGATGATTGACGCCGAAAATCTCCTGCATGACGACAATGCCGCCCTTGGCCTTGCCGGCCGGATCGGCGCGGTAGGCGCCGAATTTGAAACTGTCGGATGCTGTCAACGCAAAGTGCTTACCCAAGGCGATCCTCCTGTGACTGATATCATTTGATGACGACAATGAGCGGCCGGCGCGGGAGCGTGGCCTGGCCCGAACATACAACGTCGGGGATGTCTATTGAATGGCGAGAATCGGCCGGCTGGCTTGGCCGCATCCCCCCTTCGCTCGCTATGCGAGCTTCGGAGGGTTCAAATCCGCCGAAGCTCGCAGCGCGAAGGCGGAAGCGGCATGACCCACCGGCGGGCGAAGGACCCGCTCAGCGCGAGACGACGATAAAGTCCGTGCCTTCGCCGGTTTCGTCACCGAGACCCTTATCGGACACGATCAGCGACGAGCCCGGAACCATCCGTTGCGAAATGAAATCCACGGCGTCCTGCGGCAGGTCGATGCGGGCGAGCGCCTGTTGCGGCGTCTCCGGCGGCGGCAATTCGCCGGCCGGCTGATCGTCGCTCCGGCGCCGGCTCTTGCCGCGGCGGTCGTAACGATCTTCATCCGCCATAATACGCAGTGCCTTGGACGAGGCCTTGGACGAGGCTTTCGGCGGCTCACCCGGCAGCGACACCACATTCCAGCGGAACGTCGCGTTGTCGGCGAGATATTCCATCGCCGTGAAGACGTGCGTACCGAGCGGCTCTTCCGGATGCGCGATGGTGATCGCTTCCTCGAACACCGGCTCAAAGTCCTGCCGCACGAAAATCTTCTTCTCCTTGCGGCTGACGAAAATCGCGATCGGCGATTTCTTGATCGGCGCGGTTTTGGCGATATCGGCCGGCTTGGCGGGCGGCGCAGGCGTCTCCGGCGCGGCGATCACCGGCGTGACAGCGGCCGGTGTGCTGCTGCCGACGATCGCCGGCGCGTCCGCTTTCGGATCGGATGCCGGCGCTTTGGCGTCGGCTGCTGCGGGCTTAGCGGCGTCGGTTTGGGCTGCGTCGGGCTTTGCCGTGTCCGTTTGCGGCGCATCGGTCTTCGCCGTGTCGGTTGCGACAACAGGCTTGGCCGCGTCGGCGGCGGCGTCCGGCTTGGTATCGTCCGGCTTGGCATCGTCCGGCTTGGCATCGTCCGGCTTGGTATCGTCCGACACAGCCAGAACGAAGCTCGCAGCGACATTCGCGCTGCTGCCGCGCAAGCCGAGATCGGTCGGCTTCGCCGCGACCGCGGCGGGACCGGCATCGTTGGCCGTGTTGCTGTCGATGCTTTGCGCCGTCTGCACCGCGCCCAAAGCCGGCGGCAAGGCCGCGGCCTGCATGTCTCTGTGCACGAACAAATGCGGGTCGGCGAAATCGGTTGGCTTGAGCTCGCCGCGCGCGACGATCACGCGCGCGCCGATCCGGGTGAATTTGTAGAGGCGGGCGGCGAATTCTCCCGGCATTCGGATGCAGCCATGCGACGCCGGGTGACCGATATTTTCGCCCTCGTGCAGCGCGACACCCGACCAGGTGATGCGCTGCATGAACGGCATCGGCGCGTTGCTGTAGATATTCGAGCGGTGGAACACCTGCTTTTGAATGACGCTGAACACGCCCCTCGGCGTCGGCAGACTGGGCACGCCGGTTGCAACCGAGGTATCCGCGACGTGGGCGCCGTCGCTATAGACGTGCAGCTTCTGCTGGTCGATCGAAACGAATATCTGCACCGGACCCTTCGGGGCACTGCCGAACGGCTCGTTGGCGGCGCGGTCGGCTTCCTTGTGGAGCGCCTTGACCTTGGTCCGGGCTGCCGCCGGCGAGACGCCGAGTGCCAGGGCCAGCGTCATTACAATACCGAACGCCGAGACGCTACCGAGGAGAGCTCCCCGGACTTCCCGCAGGGGCGACGATGCGCCGTGGCGCCGCGTGTTCATGATGCTCACTCAGTCCCCAACAAATGCCGGAAAACCAGCGGGAAAACGCGATTTGGACCCTGGACTCCGACCTTACTCGACGCGACCTACCCTTTCTACATACCGCCGAATGGTTGAAGGAGTTTTTACGTTAATGAGGCCTGCAAGACACGGTCATGACGCCGGCGGTCTGTCCGGGTTCAATGGACAGCGTTTTTGACGTAGTGCCCGCAGCTTAGGCACCGCTTAGACGGGTGGCGCGAGAGCAAAGGCATAGGCCAGCAGCTCGTAGGAGTGCCGGCGCGCCTCGTGATCGTAAACCATCGTCGTGACCATAAGTTCATCCGCGCGCGTCGCCTCGATCAACGCGAGCAGCCGTTCCTTCACCCGCTCGATGCCGCCGACCACGAGGCGGCTGCGCTGGCGGCCGATGCGTTCGCGGTCGATCGGCGTGTAGGGATAGGCGGCGGCCTCTTCGGGCGACGCGAGCGGAAGATATTCGCCTTGGGCGCGGCGGGCGTAGTGCAGGTCGGCGCTCGAAGCGATGCGCTCGGCTTCGCCGTCGGTGTCGGCAGCGATCACGGCTGCGCCCAATATCGCGTAAGGCTCCGACAGAACCGACGGTTTGAAGTGCTCGCGATAGTTCAGCATTGCGGTCGCCGCGTCGTAATCGGCAAAGTGATGCGCGAAGGCAAAACCGAGGCCGAGCGAGGCGGCAAGCTCGGCGCTGTAGCCGCTCGACCCGAGGAGCCAGATCGGCGGCAGCGCGACATCCGAGGGGACGGCACGCACTTTGCGGAACGGATGGCCTTCCGGATAACCGCCGCGCTCGAGCAGCAACAATTCCTGAAAACGTTCGAGGAAGTCGTCGCCTTCCCGCGGATCCTGCCGGGCGCGCAGCGCATAGGAGGTGATCTGATCGGTGCCCGGCGCGCGGCCAAGGCCGAGGTCGATGCGGCCGGGGAACAGCGCTTCGAGAACCTTGAACCGCTCGGCCACCATCAGCGGCGCGTGGTTCGGCAGCATCACGCCGCCCGAGCCGACACGCATATGCGACGTCATCGCAGCGATTTGCCCGATCATGATCTCGGGCGCGGAACTGCCGACATTCGCCAGGTTGTGATGCTCCGCGACCCAATAGCGCTTGTAGCCGAGCCGGTCGGCCAGCCGCGCCAGATCGAGCGAATTGCGCAACGCCACCGAACCCGGCGTGGCGGTGGTGACAGGCGACAGATCGAGGACGGAAAGCGGGATCACGCGTAACTCTTCGGCACGGTGCAATGCACGAGAGCTTATGAGCCTTCCGGCGCAGCGTCCGTCAATCCCGGACTAAGCTCACCGGTTCGTGGAATTGCCGGAGGAGTTTCTGGCGGCGCGGCGGAATTTCACCGGCTTCGGCCTGATCGCCGTCGGCGTGAATTGATAACCCGGTTGGGCAAAGCTGTTGGGCTGCGCAAATACGTTCGGCTGCGAATACCCATTCGGCTGCATAAAACCGTTCGGCTGCGCGAATCCATTTGGCTGTACATAAGCCGGCGTCTGATTGGACGCCGACGCGGTCGAGCGAATATGAGGCCTGCGGAAGCGGTGCAGTTGACGCAGGCGCACGGCAAGCTTGCGGCGCTTGGGCGCTTTGTGGGCAAGCGTCGGCGCCGGGGACGTATTGACGCTCGCGGGATTTTCGGCTTCGCGTGCGACAATCCTGATTTCCGGAGCACGCTGCGGAGTGCTTCGAGCGGCCGGACGCTCCGAAACCGGCGGCTCCGGGGGCGCCTTGATGGCTGCGGTCACTCCATCCTTATCGGCATCGTCCGGCTTGGCGTCGTCCGGCTTGGCTTCATTCGTCTTTACGTCGTCGCCGGTCTTGGTGGCCGGGATGGTGTCGGTTGTTTGCACGTCGTGTGACAGCGGCAGCGCCTTTGCATCATCCTGCGGCGGCGCGGCCGCTGATTCTGATTCAGGCGCGGGACCGGGTGCGGGCTCTGCCGCTGAAAGAGCATCGGGCGGCGAAACGCCATCGAGCGCCGCCGGCACCACGACGATCACCGGGCCGTTCGGCGCCTGCGGCGCATTCAACTGAAAGCGGACACCGAACGGCGCGGGCTTGCCATCCGCGACAGGCGACGAGGACTCGTCGCCGAAAGAAATTTGCAGCGGCAGCTTGCCGGCCGGCAGCGCCGAGAACAGTTCATGGGTGACGCTGAATGCGGCGAACATTCCCATGGCGCAGACAATCGCCAGCAGCGAGGCCGACATCGCCACGATCATCAGACGAACGTTGGGAAACATTCCACCTCGCCGAACACCCAAGCGCGATCCCGAAAGAAGCACGCGTCACATGGGCTAGAGACCATCGCGAGGACGAATTTCACGATCGGATTTCACGATCACGTTTCAGGATTGCGTGGCACCGCGCCGACGCCGCCACATCAACCAACAACGGCACTCGGCCAACGCATTGCCGGACCCACAAGTTCCGGCTGCGTGAATCTAGCTGAGTCGTTGAAAAATCAATCGGAAAAATGATTCGGGCGGCACTGCCGCCCGAAAAATGTAAAGTTTTGTGACAATCGCGCACCAGTGCCCAATACGCACCGAGACTGCGCCCTTTCGGGCCGGCAAAGCCTAGCGGGCGACCGGCGGCGGGGCAGCAGCGCTCGCTTGCGCGCCCGGCATGACGACGACGCGGGTGCCGACGGTCACGCGGCTATAGAGGTCCGAAACATCGTCATTCGTGAGCCTGATGCAGCCCGACGACACGAAGGTGCCGATGGTGGACGGCTGGTTGGTGCCGTGAATGCGATAGAGCGTGCCGCCGAGATACATCGCGCGCGCGCCGAGTGGGTTGGTCTCGCCGCCCGCCATGAAACGCGGCAGATAGGGCTGGCGCTCGATCATTTCCTTCGGCGGGAACCAATCCGGCCATTCCTTCATGCGGCTAATGCGCTCGGTGCCGGTCCAGGTGAAGCCTTCGCGGCCGACGCCGATACCGTAACGCATCGCCTTGCCGCCGCCGAGCACGAGGTAGAGGTAGGTGTGCGGCGTATCGATCACGATGGTGCCCGCCGGCTCGATCGTGTTGTAGTCGACGATCTGGCGGCGGAACTGCGGCGGCAAGCTCGCCGGGCCCTGGTCGGGCTGCTCTTCCGGCGGCAGCGCGGCGACGACGTTGCCGCCGTCCGGCCGCACTTGCGCAGGCGGTTCAGACGCGCCGCGGATCGAGCCGGTTACGTCAGCCGGATCGCCGCCCGCGACATCGCCCGGCGGGCGCGCAAACACCTGGCCGTCACCCTCGGCCGGCATCGGCTGCGGCGCATAGAGCCGGCCGTAGGCGTCTTGCTGATAGGGCACGCCATTGGCGTCGAGATAGACCGGCTGTCCGGAATAAGGGGAAGCGCCGGGCGGCGGCGGGTAAGACTGCGCCGATGCAGCGCCAAGCGCGCCGGCAAAGACGATCGCGACGGCGGACGCAACTAAGACGACACGGAGACTGACACGCAAGACGAACCCCCAGCGACCCTTTATTTCAGGCTTAGTTTTGCCGGGCACATTTGGCGGGAAGAAGGCACGGGGCCGCATTTTGGGCAGCGATCTTGCGGCATTGCCGTGAGTTCCGCTGCGATGGTGAACAGTTCGTAATTTCCTCCGGCCGATGGAACTCACTCCGCCGCCCTGAATGTGTTATTGCTTCAAGGTCCGGGGGAATCGGGCGGCGGCCACCGATATGGGGACATCGGCTCTGGCCGCCGGCTTGTTGTGGGGGACAAGACCATGACGCGGATTGTTTTGCGGCAGGTGGCTGTGCGTCCGATATTTTTGGCTGCGCTCGCATTGGGTTTTTCGGGCGCGGTCCGCGCTCAAACCGCCGAGATCAATGACCTCAAAGGCCGGGTCTTCGACGCCAAAATGGCGCAGCAGACTTTTGTCGGCGGGCTGCCGCACTGCCACGAGCTCGACGGCACCAATTTTTATTTCCGGCAGCGCGACCGTGTCCTTAATCTCGAGGACTATCACCGCTCGCTGGAGAGTCTTGCCCAGCAGCGGGTCTTCAATCCGGAGACCAAGCGGCCGTGGAGCGAAGAGGACGCCATCGCGCGCTGGGAGCAGGTGCAGAAAGAGGCGGCCGACGACCGCACCAACTGCGCGCTGGTGGCGAGCCTTCCCGAGCTTCAGAAGAAGCTCGACGACTTGCAGAGACAGGCGGCGTCGCAAAACAAGTAGAACGCGGTCGGACGTAACGTTGGCCGGTGCGGCGGCGCGCGCCGCGCCCCCCATGCACGCGTAAATTCCGTGCGATGCACGGATGGAGGCGGCGCGCCGCCGTGTTAGAACGCTCATCATCGACAATCGAACAACACGGGCAATGGGGATAGCAGCATGGATTGGACTGACCGAAGGGAGCGGCTTCGCGCCGTCATTGCCGGACCGCGCTGCATTTATCCGGGCTCGGTATTTGACGCGATCTCCGCTCGCATCGCCGAGGATCTTGGCTTCGAGGCCGGCATGTTTGCCGGCTCCATTGCCTCGTTCACGGTGCTCGGCGCGCCCGACATCGTCATGCTGACGCTGACCGAGTTCGCGCAGCAGGCCTACCGCATCAATCGCGCCGGCAAGCTGCCGCTCTTGGTCGATGCCGATCACGGCTACGGCAACGCGCTCAATGTCAAGCGCACCGTGGAAGAGCTCGAGACCGCGGGCGTTGCCGGACTGACGATCGAAGATACATCATTGCCGACGAGTTTCGGCTCGACCGGGGCGACGCTCATTCCGATCGCCGAGGGCGTCGGCAAGATGAAGGCCGCGCTGGCGGGGCGGCAGGACAAACGGCTTGTCATTGTCGGCCGCACCAGCGCCATGGCGATGACCGGCGTCGAGGACACGATTGCGCGGTTGCAGGCTTACGAGGACGCCGGCGTCGATATGCTGTTCATGGCCGGCGTGAAAACCCGCGCCCAGCTTGACGCCGTCGCCGCAGCCGTCAAACTTCCATTGTTCCTGGGCGGCGCGGGCGCCGAGCTTTACGATCTCGACTATCTCAGCGCGCGCAATGTCCGCGTCTGTTTGCAAGGCCACTTGCCGTTCATGGCGGCGGTGAATGCCGTTCACGAAACGCTGAAGGCGCTGCGCGACGGCACGCCGCCCGCCAGCATCAAGTCGGTCGCGTCCGCCGACCTGATGCGGCAGGTGACGCGGCAGGCCGATTATTCGAAATGGTCCAAGGAGTTTTTGCACGCGGGTATTTCAGGCGGCTGATCGCAATGGGCTTGCGCGTGCGACCGGCAGGCTTTCACAGACTTGCAAATGGGCTTGATTGAGAGCCACTTGATCGGGCGCCTGATAGGCAACAAATAACGCTTATGAAGCGAAGGAATAGCCGATGCCATCGGTGAGCGACTGGAAGATACCGTCCTCTGCACAACCGAAGTCGGAGGACTATAGCTACGATCTCGACCACGCTCTCTCCTCTGTCGTCGCTCTGCGGACGACCGTGCCGGCGGACGCGTTCACGGCCGAAACGCTCGGCACCGAACGCGCCGGCAACGGCGTTTTCATTCGCGGCAACGGTCTCGTTCTCACCGTCGGCTACCTGATTACCGAAGCCGATTCGATTTGGATCACCCTCAACGACGGCCGCTCCGTGCCGGGCCACGTGCTCGGCTACGACCAGGAGACCGGCTTCGGGCTGGTCCAGGCGCTGGCCAAGCTTGACGTGCCGGCGCTCGAAATCGGCGAATCGGCGGCCGTCTCGATCGGCGACCGCGTCGTTGTCGGCGGCGCCGGCGGCCGGCAGCGTTCGGTCGCCGCCAGCATCGTCGCCAAGCAGGAATTCGCCGGCTACTGGGAATATGTGCTCGACGAAGCGATCTTCACCTCGCCCGCGCATCCGAACTGGGGCGGTACGGCGCTGATCGGACCGGCCGGCGATCTCATCGGCATCGGCTCGTTGCAACTTCAGCAGGCGGGCGAGAAGGGCAAGCCGCAGAACATCAACATGATCATTCCGATCGATCTGTTAAAGCCGGTCGTCGATGATCTCGTTAAATTCGGCGGTCGCAATATGCCGCCGCGGCCGTGGCTCGGCCTCTACGCCACCGAAGTGGAAAACCGCCTCGTCATCGTCGGTCTGGCCGATCGCGGGCCGGCCAAGAAGGCCGACATCCGCACCGGCGATATCGTGCTGTCGGTTGCCGGCAAGGACGTCAACGATCTCGCCGGCTTCTTCCGCAACATCTGGGCACAAGGCAAGGCCGGCGTCGAAGTGCCGATCACCATCTATCGCGACGGCGAGACGATGGACCTGCGCGTCAAGTCGAGCGAGCGCAACCGGTTCCTGAAGGGCCCGAGTTTGCATTGAGCGTCGTCATTGCGAGGAGCAAAGCGACGAAGCAATCCGGTTCCCCGATACTGCGCTGGATTGCTTCGCTACGCTCGCAACGACGGCGTCTACTTTTCCTCAAACAACGCACTCAAACCTTCGCGGTAGGTCGGATAGCGCAACGCGACGCCGAGCTCGCGCTCGCGCTTGAGCTTGTCGTTGCGCACGCGCCGGCATTCTCGCCAGAAACTCAAAGCCATCGGCGACATTGCCGGTGCGGCCGCAAACGGAATTTCCGGCGGCGGCGCGACGCCCAAGAGCTGCGCGGCAAAGACGATCGGATCGCCGGGCGGCGACGGCTCGTCGTCGGCGATGTTGAAAATTCCGGACGCATGGCGTGTGAATGCGGCATCGATCGCCTGCGCGATGTCGGCGACATGGATGCGGTTGAAGATTTGCCCGGGTTTCACGACGCGACGCGCTTTGCCGCGCGCGATTTGCACAAGCGCGTTCTGCCCCGGCCCGTAAATGCCGGCGAGACGGAGCACAGCGACCCTTGCGCCGTTGCGCTCGCCGAGCAATTGCCAGTCACGCTCGGCGGCAAGCCGCGCGCTGCCGCGCCCTGAATCCGGCGCCGGCAGCGTGTCTTCGTCGACCCACTGGCCGCCGTGGTCGCCATAGACTCCGATGGTCGAGAGATAGACGATCTCACGCAATTTTTTCACGCCGGACAGGGCGTCGCCGCAGGCCATTAACACCGGATCGCCGGTCTCGCCGGGCGGAACGGAGACGAGCACGTGGTCGGCCTCGGCAATGGCGCTATTCAGCTCGGGCGTCGGCCGCACGCCGTCGAACACCAGGGCATGGAAGCGGCCGGTATCATAGGCGTTCAAGACCGCGCCGCGTTCGCCGCCGCGCACGGTCCCGATGATGCGATCGAATTTCTCGCCATACGCGGCGACGAAATGTTCCGCGCTATAGCCGAAACCGAAACAAATGAGTGTGGCCATTACCTACTGCTCACGTGCCGCGGCCCATTCCGCGAGGACTTCGGGATCGGTCTCGTGGGAGTGACTTGGCGCGGCACGGCGCAGACATGTGGGGTCGAGTTGGCCGAGCGCCCAGATCGCCGCGCCGCGCACGAGCGGCGACGGATCGTCCAGCAATCGCTCGGCCTCGCCCGCCAGGCTTTCGTCTCCGGAATTACCGATCGCGATCAGCACATTGCGGACGAAACGCGCGCGGCCGATACGCTTGACTGGGCTCTTGGTGAAGAGTGCGCGAAACTCGGCGTCGTCGAGCCGCGCAAGATCGGCAAGGCGCGGCGCGCGCAATTCTTCCCGCGCCGCGAGTTTTATCTCGTGACCCGTCACCGCGAATTTATTCCACGGACACACCGCCAGGCAGTCGTCGCAGCCATAGATGCGGTTGCCTATGGGCGCGCGCAGCTCGCGCGGAATAGGGCCCTTATGCTCGATGGTGAGGTACGAGATGCAGCGCCGCGCATTGAGACGATATGGCGCGGGGAAGGCCGCGGTCGGGCAGATATCGAGGCAGGCACGGCAATTGCCGCAATGGTCCTGTTCCGGCGCGTCCGGCGGCAGTTCGAGCGTGGTGAAAATGGCGCCGAGAAACAGCCAAGAGCCGAATTGCCGCGACAGGAGATTTGTGTGTTTGCCCTGCCAGCCGATGCCCGACGCGGCGGCCAGCGGCTTCTCCATCACGGCCGCGGTATCGACGAACACTTTGATGTCGCCGCCGGCCTTTTCGATCAGCCAGCGTCCGAGGCTCTTGAGCCGCGGCTTGATCACGTCGTGATAATCGTCGCCGCGCGCGTAAACGGAAATGCCGCCGCGTGTCGGCTGTTGCAGAATCGCCAGCGGATCGGCTTGAGGGCCTCCTTGCGGCCCGTAATTGGCGCCGAGCATGATCACCGAGCGCACTTTCGACCACATCGCGCGAGGACTTGAGCGACGGTCGGCATTGGCCGCCATCCACGCCATGTCGCCGTGCGCCCCTTCGGCAAGGAACGCTCGCAACCGCTCGCCCGCCTGCGGGATCGAATCCGGGTGTGTAACGCCGATGGCGTCGAAACCATGCGCATGCGCGGCGTCGGCGAGCGCCGCTTTCAGCTCAGGCGGCGTCAGAAATCGAGATTGGCGTAGGTGGCCGACGGCATCAGGCCGGACAGCTTTTCGACCAGCAGCGCGCGGAACGCCGGACGCGATTTGATCCTCGCGTACCAATTCTTCGCTGTCTCGTCTGCGTCCCACGGTACATCGCCCAGGTAATCGACGGCGGACAAATGCGCCGCCGCGGCCAGATCGGCATAGGTCAGGCTGTCGCCGGCCAGCCAATCGCGCGCGCGAACCAGCCAGCCGATATAGGCAAGATGATACCTGATGTTGCTTTTCGCGGCACGTAGCGTTTCGGTGTCCGGGGAGCCGCCGCCGTTATCGAATGGGATGTAACGCTTATAGACGCGTTCCATCACCAGCGGGCCGCTGACTTCTTCGAAGAATTTCTCGTTGAACCAATTCATCAGCCGGCGCACCTCGATGCGCGCGTTGGTGTCCGGCGGCAATAGCCGGCCTGCCGCGAAGGTGGTGCCGATGATTTCGTCGATATATTCGGCGATGACGGCGGCGCCGGGAACCGGCGGCGCGCCCTCCTCCACCAGGACCGGCGTGGTTGCGGCCGGATTGAGCGCCAAGAACTCGGCGCGCCGTTCCCAGACCCGTTCCTCCACCAGCCGCGGCGGCTGATTATATTCTTCGAGCACCAGCCGCACAAAGCGGGAATGCGGGCAGATCGGATGATGGAACAGCGTCAACATATGTCGCGAGCTTTGCCCGAGTCTCGGGCTGCCGTCAAAAGTGGCAGGCTGTCGTCGGGGGTCCGGTCTTATCGCAGCGGCGCCGGAAATATAGACTTAGGCGCGGAAACGTACATTGTTTGCATCTTCCCATCTCTGCATCTTCCCAAGTCCTCGCGTAAGCAAGGACATCAAGCCGCTGCATCGTCCTTTTGGTTGCACTGCGGCAATCGCTGGAACTTCAACCCAGCGAGCGGGCACGGCAGGCCGAACAAGAAGCCTTGCGCGTAGGTGCACCCGGCCGCACGCACGAGAGTAAGCTGGTCTTTCGTTTCAACGCCCTCGGCCACGGTTCCGATCCGAAAACTCCTCCCCAAGCCCGCCACCGCAGAGACGAACGCGGCGCAATCGGGACTTTTCGCAATTTCATGCACAAACGAACGAACGATTTTGATTTTGTCGAACGGGAACATCCGAAGATGGCTCAGCGAAGAATACCCCGTTCCGAAATCGTCAAGCACGACGGAAATCCCCATCAGTCGCAACTGATGCAGTGTCTCTACGGTCTCATTGTTGCCCTGCAACAACACCGCCTCTGTGACTTCCAGCTCCAGGCGCTCGGGTGACAGGCCGGACTCGTTCAACAACTTGCGAATATTGTCGATCACACCGGCCTTTCGAAGCTGGATTGCCGATAAATTGACACTGACCCTGATGTGCGACGGCCAATACGTCGCATCATTGCATGCCTTGCGCAGGACCCATTCCCCGATCGGGTTTATCAAACCGGCCTCTTCCGCCAGCGGAATAAAATCGAAAGGTGCCAACAGACCGCGCCGCGGGTGCCGCCAACGGATGAGGGCCTCGATACTGGCTATTTCCATCGTGTCGATGTCGACGGTGGGGTGGTAGTGCAATTCGAACTCGTTATTTGACAGCGCGTTGCGCAGATCGATTTGGCGCGCGTGACGCGTGCGGGCCTCGATCCCCATTGCATCGTCGAAAAAGCGGTAAGCGCCACGGCCTTCGGATTTGGCTTTGTACAGCGCGAGGTCGACGTTCTTCATGAGCTGGTCGGCGTCGCTGCCATGTTGAGGCGCCAGCGCAATTCCGATGCTGGTCCCGACGCTGATGTGGTGGCCATCGATATCATAGGGGTGCGGTCACGGCCTTCACGAGACGGTTGGCGACGGCGACGGCGGCTTCCCCTTGATCGCCCTCAGCAGCCGTCAAAATAGCAAATTCATCGCCGCCGAGTCGCGCAATAGCGTCTGTCCGGCGCACGCAGGCCGCCAACCGAGCCGCCACCAGCTTGAGCAGCTCGTCGCCGACAGGATGGCCGAACGAGTCATTGACCGTCTTGAACAGATCGAGATCCAGCATGAAGATTGCAAATGGATTTCCGTCACGGTGCAGGCGCGCAGAGGCCCCTTCGATTTTCTCCCGCAGGACGGCGCGATTGGCGAGGCCGGTTAAGCCGTCGTGCCGGGCTATGTAAGTGATCTGCATCTCCGCCCGCCTTTGCGCTGTGATATCCTGATGGATGGCTACCCATCCACCGTCGCGCATCGGTCGGTGATTGACGGCGAATGTTCGTCCGTCGCGCATCGCCTTTTCGGTGTAGTAAGGCTCGTACTTGCGGATTTCCGCCAAGCGTTGCTCGACATATGTTTCGGCATTCTCCAGGCCGTTGCATGTTGCGACTCGAGCTTCCAGAATTGATCGTATTGTCGAACCAAGCTTGGTCTGGTCGGGTGTGAGACCGTACATCTCTCTATAGCGCTCGTTGCAAACGATCAGACGCTCTTGCCGATCGAACATGCACAAACCATGCGGCATGTTTTCAAGTGCGGCATCGAATCGTAGGTTCTGAGCCTGTAATTCGGTCTCGCGCTGGAGCAAGCCGGCAGTTCGCTCCTGCACGAGCCGGTCCAGCCCATGGTTGAGCTGCTCGAGCTCCCCGATCATGAGCGAGATCGAACGATCGGTACGTCGGCGATCGTTGTCGGACTGTTGGTAGGCTTCGCAAACGAGCCGAAGCAGCGCCTGCAAATCGAACTCGCCGGAGTCCTTTGCCGCTTTCGCAAGTTGTCTGGCGAGGAGCTTATGCACCAGCGTGATCCAGCGTCTCTGCAATCGTCGTAACCGTCATTGTCTGATTGTGGAGTTCGCAGACGCCTGACACGCGATGCGGGGAGATTTCGCCGTAGGAGTAGAATCCAAGTCGTGGGATCCCCGGTCCAAGTTCCGCGCCGACTGCCTCGAGCTCGTCCGCGGTATATTGGCCCATCAGCAGGCGGCGTCCGATGCAGCTCACGAGGATCGCAATTTGATCGCCGGCAATTTGATCGCTGGCATGACTTTTCCGCAGGCCGACAGCGGCTTGCCTGGCGGCCATGGCGGCGCCCGCAGCCAAGCGATCGAAATTTCCACGCATGAGCTGCGCCGTCCAACCTTCGGGAACGTCGCCAGCGAACGTCATGGAGCGCGTGTCACGATCCACGGCAAGGATCGTTCGGACGATGTCATGGTCGGGCCGCTCGGGATCGAAGATGCGGAGCGGAAACAGCAGTCCGGATCCTGGCAGGCCCCTGGCCTCGTCGCCGAGATAGCGCTCATAGAGATCGAGCGCCGGCTCGCCGTCGAACTCGAACAACATGTTGCCCTGCGACCGGGTGATGCAGCGCCGCGGCCCAAACTCGTCCCAGCCGCCGGCGCTGCCGTGGCCGATGCGGATCGCCGGGCCATAGAAGCCGACCGCCGCGACCATTTGTTCGTGCGGCGGGCGGTCGGCACCCGCGAGCGTTTGCCGGAAGTCGGCACCATCGCCGGCCAGTCCACCGGTGACCGAAACGCCCTTGCCGACCGCTGCCGCGATTCCGGCAACAAGCTCGCTGCCATTGACGCTCAGGCCGTCGGAAAGAACGAAAATGCCTACCAGATCAGCGGCCGCCAACGCTTTGCCAATAAGCTCCCCGCACGAGCGCGAACTGTCTGGGGAAGCCGCCTGCTCGCATGCCGCACGCAGCGTGGTGGCAGCAAAGGTGATGGCAGCGACGGCGATCTCATTGTCGATGACGTCATCGTTGCGAATCTGACCGCCGGTGCTGCAGCCCAAGATGTGAGCGTCCGGAAACATCGCGCGCAGTTCGCGATAACGAGCGCCACACGCCAGCGCTTGGCGACCGCCGAAGAAGAAAACCAGGTCAGCGTGGATGAAGTCGGTCGGAACAACACCCCAACCAGCCGCCTCGCTCCAGGACAATTGAGTCACGCGCATGGCGGTTACCCACCAAAAAGCAACGTCGACTTTCTGACATTAGTTTGGGACCGCGAACTGAAAATTCTGTTCCGATTATCACAGTAAAAAACTGTATATTTTTACGCTTCGTAAACCCAGATAAGGCGCCTGGTTCGTAGGAAGTTCGTAGGAAGTATGTCTCGACGACGTTCTGAGTGGCGGCGAATCGGGGTCGGCGATGCTCGGCCGGCCTAAAGCGTGATCCGGAAAAGTGGAAACCGGTTTTCCGAAAAGATCATGCTCCATCAAGAAGCTAGAGCGTCAATCAATTCAATATGAAGCGATTGCGCTCTAGGACGGTGAGCCTACCGCCGGAGGCGGCTGGAACTGGCCGGCCTTGCGGAAGCGCCACAGATAAGTCGGCACGATCGCCGCGATGGAATCCGGCGTGATGCCGATCCCTTCCAGCGTGCGGCCGTCGCGCTTGGCGTCTTCGGAAACGACGTTGTCGAACCGCAGCAGTTCGACCTGGTCGCGCGTGATCGGCGGCTTCGGCAAAAGCTGCAAGATGGCCGCCTGGAACTTCATCACGCCGAACGGCACTGGCAGCAACAGGCGGCGGCGCCCGACGGTGGAGAGGACGAACTCCATCAATTCCTTGAACGTGTGCACATCCGGGCCGCCGAACTCATAGGTCGTGCCGGGCTTCAGGTCGCCGTCGACCGCCTTGGCGATGCCTTCGGCGACATCGCCGGCGAAGACCGGCTGCATGCGGGTATGGCCGCCGCCGAGAAGCGGCAGCGCCGGCGCAAGCCGCGACATCGCGGCGAAGCGGTTGAAGAAATCGTCCTCGGGGCCGAACACGACTGAAGGCCGCACGATGATGGCGGTGCTCGCCGCGGCGCGCACCCGCTGCTCGCCCTCGCCCTTGGTGCGCGCGTAATGCGACGATGAATCCGGGTCGGCGGAGAGTGAAGAAATATGGATCAGCGGGGCGCCCACGGCGCTCGCCGCCCGTGCCACCGTTTCCGCGCCATCCGCCATCAGGGCGTCGAAGCGCTGGCGGCCGCGCTCGAGCATAAGGCCGACCAGATTGATGGCGACATCGGCGTCGCGCAAAGCCGCGGTGACCGAATCGGGGTAGCGCAGATTGGCCTGCACGGCATGGATCTGGCCGACCCGGCCCATCGGCTGCAAATAGCCGCTCAGCGCCGGGCGGCGCACCGCGACCCGGATGCGGTAACCGCGCTGGGCGAGCGCCCGCACCACGTGGCGGCCCAGAAAGCCCGAGCCTCCGAACACCGTGACCAGCGTTTCGATCTTGCTCTTCGTGCTCATTCTTCGCGAAATACCTGATCGTTTGATGGATGTATAGCGCAATAGTGCCGTCGATTGACAAGGCGGCGACCGCTCCGTACCTATCCCGAATTCTTAAAGCCCGACACTGCCCAGGTGGCGGAATTGGTAGACGCACTAGTTTCAGGTACTAGCGCCGCGAGGCGTGGAGGTTCGAGTCCTCTCCTGGGCACCAATCGGGCACAATCCACAGTTCGATTTTGATTCGGCTTGGCTTTTTTCGAAGAAGTCCGGCAAAAAAACCGAGACCGGATTCAAGCCCGGCTACGTCTCGATCGGCGCAGCTCGACAAACGGTGATGTGAATACGGTGACGTGAATATGGTGATGTGAATATGGTGATGTGAATATGGTGATGTGAATATGGTGATGTGAATATGGCCAATGCTTGCACCGATGGCGTCGATACCGGCTTCGTGGCGCTGGGTTATTTCAAGGTCGCAATCCTCGGCGTCGTGCAGGGGATTACGGAATTGATGCCGATCTCCTCGACCGCGCATATGCGGCTGGTGCCGGCCGTGCTCGGCTGGCAGGATCCGGGTTCGGCGTTCTCGGCCGCCATGCAGATGGCGGCGCTCGCCGCCGTCATCAGCTACTTCTGGTCCGACCTGCGCCGGCTTGCGATCGATTCGATCTCGGCTGTGCTGCGCGGCCGATTCCGCGACCGGTCGTTTCAGTTCGTGATGTGGATCGTGATCGCCACGATCCCGATCGGGATCGCCGGGCTCGCGCTGTCGAAGGTGCTCAACAAATGCGGGTCGCCGCTGCGCGACGTCAGCGTCATCGGCTGGGCGTGCATCGTCATGGCTCTGCTGCTTGCCGGCGCCGAGATTTGGGCGCGGCATCGCCGCACCATCAAGGACGCCACTTTGACCGACGCGGCGCTCATCGGCTTGGCGCAGGTCGGCGCGCTCATTCCCGGCGTGTCGCGCTCGGGCTCGACATTGACCGCAGGCCTCATGCTCGGCTTCGAGCGCGCCGAGGCCGCGCGCCTGTCGTTTCTGCTCGGGCTGCCGGCCATCGCACTGGCGGGACTCAAGGAAATCTATGAGCTCCACAAGGTCCACCTCGATGCCTACGGCTGGAGCGTTCTGTTCGTCGGCATCGCCGTCGCGTCAATCTCGGCGTTTTTCGCCATTTGGGGATTGATGCGGATCTTGGAGAACTTCTCGACCTGGCCGTTCGTGGTCTATCGGTTCCTGCTCGGGGTGGTGATCCTCGCCGGCGTCGCCATGGGCTGGCTCTCCTGACAGACGGCCGCGCTAAGCACCCGCTGGTTCCACCGCAGTCGGGCCCGACGATCATTTCTCCTCTTTCGGTGTTTCAATTGGCCGATCGTTTTCAGTGAATCGGTCTTTCTTATTTCAAAACGGCCTCAAGATAGCCAATTGCCCAGATCGGAATTCGAGAGTCGAGATCCGACCGACTCCGCACGATATGAATATCCGAGAATTCGGGCTGCGACTCCTTCTCCAAAAAGCGGATGATACGATTACGAAGCTCGTCAGCATTCTGATGCGCCGTCACCTGTTTCATCAGCGCCAGGTAATTTCGATCCCGCACAAGGAGCCAACCTGGCGCCTCTTCAAGTTCCGCGATGGCGATACCGGTCTCTTCGAGCAGCTCCCGGCATAAATTTGCGTGAAGATCGACGACGCGACCGTCCATGGTATCCGTTGGTTCAGGCGTACCGGACGGAAAATAACGCTCACCAGCGCCTGCCGTATGCAGCGCCATCTCGCCGACCAGATAGGCTCCGTCCGCTGCGCGGAGCGCTGCGGCAGCGTAAAAATTGTAGACACCGGGATCCGGAAAATCCCATTGGCACCACGCCATGAGACTAGCGTAGTCTGTCTCAAAGCATGAGCCATGGAAAGCGCCGTCCTGAATGTCGTACCGATTAAGGAGCAGGACACGTCCGTTCCATACGGATCGCGTTTCTGCAAGCCGGGCAAAGTGTTGGTCAATGTCTTTTCGACGAGTCTTTGCGAAATCCCACGACCACTGTTCAACCGTGATTTCAACGCGGTCCAACGCGATAATTTCAACCACTGATTTTGTTCCCCGGAGTATTTTCTGACACGCGCGGCTAACGTTTCAAGTTCGCGCCGGTTCTCGCACGGTGGCCTGGACAGGCGCTGCGGGTCCGAGCACGCGTCGCATCCCCGTGTCGAGCCTTTCGTCGGAAAAAAACTCTGCCACGTAATCGAGACCGGCGCTGGCGCAAGCTTCGTTGGCCTTTTTCTTGTCGTGCAGGCCGCAAATCAATGCCGCCAAGCCCTTGGCGCTTTCGGCGACGCCAGCTTCCAGGGCCTTGGGGAAATCGAGACCCTCTGCGGCGAGCGGCGTGCAGATGCAAGGAATTCCCGCAGCCAGGCTTTCGATCACTTTGCCTTTGATGCCGGCGCCAAAGTTGAGTGGCGCCACAGTCAGCCGCACCTTGTCGAAAATCTCCGTCAGGTCCTTGACGTAGCCGACGGCGGTTACGCCGTCGCCACACAATTTGCGGATATGTTCGGGCAACCCGCTGCCGACCAGAAAACATTCGATGTCCGAATTTTTCTGACGTACCAGCGGCATGATTTCATCGATGAGCCAGCGGGCCGCATCGAGATTGGGCTCGTGGCTGTAACCGCCGATGAAAGCCACGCCGCTGCGCTCCGCAAACGGACGCGATGTCGGCCGCACCGGCACCGACCAGCGCACGGTGTGAATCTTGCCGCTCGGAATCTGCTTGGCGAGAACCTCGGCCTCCTGCGTCGAATGTGTAATCACGGCATCGGCCGAAACCGCGGCCACATGTTCGATAAAGCGCAGCCACTGGCTGCGCGCCAGGAGTTCGGGCCGATCTTCGGCGCTGGCCTGGCGCGCGAAACGCAGATGATGAAGATCGGCCACGCTATAGATCCGCCGCGCCCTCGGATTGTGGTAGCGCGCAAGCTCGCCGTATTTCGCCGCGTTGGCGACGCGATGCAAATAAACAACGTCGAACTCGCCGGCTTGCCGGCGCAGCACTTCCTCGATCGAACCATAATAAGGCGCGCGGCAACACGCTATGCCGAGCGCGCCGAGCGCGGCACAGTCTTCGTCCGTCGCAGAGAACTCCGTGGCCGGCGCGAATACAATTTCATAACCGAGCCGCTGCAACGACTGCATATGGCTCAATATAGCAAGCGAACCGGCGTCGCGATCCGGCCGGGGAATGCGGTCGTCAATGACCAGTGCCCGCTGCAGCGCCCGCGGCGGCTCGGCCGCAGCGCCTGGAACCGCGACGATCTGCGCGTCGCGCGGCGAACGGCGCCAGCGCTGCAGGAGCTGGCGATAGTGACCGCGCTCGAAACGCTTGCTATCGAGATCGGCAAGCTGTTGCAGCAGGCGGTCGAGCTCGCCCGCCAGGAAATCGATTTTCGGCGCGACGTCCTGATCCGAGCCGGCGCGCCGGATGATGTCGGCAAGCGCATCGCGCGCCGCCTGGTCGAAAACCCGCGACGGCTCGATGACCATAGGTGATTGCGGCAGCTCCTCGCCGTCGGTTTCGCGGCAGACTTTGACCACGTGCTTTTGGAACGGCGCCAGGCTGTTGGGAAACTCAAACTCGAAACCGTACCGGCCGGTGCCGATCCCCGCGTTTTCAAGATCGGCGCGGTAGCGATTGGCCAGGATGCGGCCGAGCAGCTTGTCATTATCGATGACAAGAAGGCTGACGGGAACGTCCGGCTGCGCATCTTCCTGCGCCCAGCCGGCGACTTGCCGCAAATTGACCTGGTCGAGGCTTCCCTTCAGCATAGGCGATCGTCTCGGCGCTCCTTGGGCTCGGCTGTTGCCAAGTCTACGGCAAGTTTAAGCCAACCGACGTGTAAGTGCGAGCTAAAGCGCTGGAATGGTAACCGGTCGCGGCCAGCTTGAAATGGCAGCCGGTTTGAAATGGCAACCGGTTTGAAATGGCAACTCCCGCCGAAATCGTTTATCACCCGAAATCGAAAAGATTAATTGCCGCGATGACGTCAGCTTATTACCCCGCATGATCAGGCAGGCTGCCATCCTGTGCGGCGGTCTCGGCACCCGGCTCGGGTCCCTCACCGCGAATACACCGAAGCCGCTGCTCAAAGCCGGCGAGCTTCCCTTCCTCGACGTGCTGCTGTTCGAGTTGGGCCGCCAAGGCGTGAAAAAGATTCTGCTGCTCGCCGGTTTCGCCGCCGACCAGGTTGTCGCCTATGCCGCGTCGACGCCGATGAAACAGCGCTTCGGTCTCGAGATCGGCGTCTCGGTCGAGCCTGAGCGCGCGGGAACGGGCGGCGCTTTATGGCACGCGCGCGCGCAGCTCGACCCGGCGTTTTTCATGCTCAACGGCGATTCCTGGTTCGACATCAATCTTCTTGAACTCGCCCGCCTGATGGACGCCGATACGGCTGCGGCCGGATCGATTGCCGTGCGGCATTTGGCCGACACGTCGAGATACGGCGTCGTTGTCGTCAGCGACGGCAAGGTGAAGGAGTTTGTGCCGCGGCCGACGCAGCCCGGCGGCAGCGGATTTGTCAGCGGCGGAGTTTATGCGTGGCGATCGCGTATCGTCGATGAATTGCAACAGCGCTGTTCGCTCGAGGAGGACGTGCTGCCGCGGCTCGCGGCAGGCGGTAAGCTCCGCGCCATGCCGTCGGAAAATTATTTCATCGATATCGGCGTTCCGGACTCGTTTGAGCGCGCGCAGCACGACGTGCCGCGGCAGCGGCGGCGCGCCGCGGTGTTTTTAGATCGCGACGGCGTTCTCAATCACGACGACGGTTACATCGGCACGCGCGCGGCGTTTCGCTGGATCGACGGCGCACCGGCCGCGGTCAAGACGCTCAATGACAGCGGCGCCTTCGTTTTCATCGTCACCAATCAATCCGGCGTGGCGCGCGGCTTTTATACGGAGCGCGATATCGAATTGTTGCATGCGGAACTGGCAACGGAACTGGCGCAAAGCGGCGCGCATATCGACGACCTGCGCTATTGCCCGTTTCACGAGGACGGCACCCTGCCAAATTATCGCCGCGCCAGCGATTGGCGCAAACCGGCGCCCGGAATGATTCTCGATCTATTGGAAAAATGGCCGGTCGATCGCGAGGCGAGCTTGCTCATCGGCGACAAGGAGAGCGATTGCGAGGCCGCAGCGGCTGCCGGAATTTCAAGCTATCTGTTCACCGGCGGCAATCTCTTGGAATTTGTGTCGACGATCCCTGTGCGCCGCCGCGAAAAAGATAGCCACGGCTGACTGAGACGTGGGTGAGACTTGGACGAGACTTGGATGAGACTTGGACGAGACACGCTGGGACTCGGTGCTGCAGCCGGCACCCCTGCGATCTATTCCGCCTTAAATTTGCGGCATTGCGTCGCAACCTTGGTCCGGTTAGGGGCGGCACTTCCATTCTGAGGATTCCCATGCGGCGCTGGTATTCAATCGCTTGCTTTGCGCTCGCATTGACCGTGCTCACGGTTCCGATCACGGCCAAGGCGCAAATCGACATCAACATTTCAATCGCTCCTCCCGAACTGCCCATTTACGAGCAGCCGCCGCTTCCCGAGCCCGGTTACATTTGGGCCCCGGGATACTGGGCCTATGGGCCCGACGGCTATTATTGGGTTCCCGGCACCTGGGTGCTGCCGCCGTCCGTCGGAATGCTCTGGACGCCGGGCTATTGGGGCTGGCGCGACGGGCTATACGTCTGGAACGGCGGTTATTGGGGCCCGCATGTCGGATTTTACGGCGGCGTCAATTACGGCTTCGGTTATGGCGGCGACGGCTATGCCGGCGGACGCTGGAACAACGGCGTGTTCGCCTACAATCGGACGGTCAATAATTTCGGCGGCGTCCACGTCACCAACGTCTACAATGAGACCGTCGTCGTGAACAACAATGTCAGGACGAGCTTCAACGGCGGCACTGGCGGACTAACGGCCCGGGCGACGCCGCAGCAAGAAGCAGCGGCGCACGAGCCGCATATCGCGCCGACCGCCGTGCAAACGCAGCACCAGCAAACCGCGAGCACGAATCGCGGCCTGCTCGCCAGCGAGAATCACGGTCACCCGGCGATCGCGGCAACCGCCAAGCCAAACCAGTTCAGCGGCAAAGGCGTGGTCGCGGCGCGTGAAGCAACCCCTGGCGGTGCCGTTCCGGGAGGAAAACCCGGCGGGATGGGCCTGAAGGAAACGAACCCGACCGCCAACCGGATACCGGGAACGAACGTGGCCACGCCGAACGCGCTGGAGAAAAAAGGCGCTGGGGGTAATCCTGGCGGTAACTCTGGCGGCAGTCGCGCGACGCTGAACAACGGGGCACCGGCGAACAATGCGACACTCAATGCCGGAACGCCGAAACCCGCCGGAGGCAAGCCGTTCGAGGCTGGCGCCTTGCATAAGAATGTGAGCCCGCCACAGCCGCATTTCGCGACCGCACCCAATCCGCACCCGGCTGCAATACCGCACCCGCCGGCGCCGCATCCGGTTGTGGCCGCGCCGCATCCACCTCCCCCGCCGCATCCGCCCGCGCCGCACCCGCAGGCGAGACCGGCGCCGCACCCCAATAATAACAAAAAGCCAAGCTAATCACGGGTTGTGAGCTAAAGCGCAGTTGCACCAGAGGCCGCCTAAAAGCGGCCTCTATTAATTCGCACCTGCTAGAGCATGATCCGGAAAAAGCCTGCCCCGGGACTTGATCCGAGGGTGGAACCCGGTTTCCCGATGAGATCATGCTCGAACGAAAAATCCAGACCCTGATCTGATTCAATTGAATTGGATCAGGGTCTAGGCTGGCGTTGAAATGGCGGCCGTTTCGGAGGAAAATTGGCTTTGGGACAGTGTATCGGGCTAAGGGCTGCCGACGACCGCCGCGAGCGTCATCCTACGGATGAATGATGCAGGAAGACTATTATTCCGTCCTCGCGCGCATGATCGCGGCTACCGCACAGGACGAGGGCCAATTGCGCAAGATGGTCTACGAGTTGGCGCGCAATAAGTTGCGGCGGCAACTCTATTTGCAATATCAGCATCTGCGCCGCCCCGACATGGAAGATCAGCTGATCGAGCTCGAGACAGCGATCACGCAAATCGAAGCGGACGCGGCGCAAGAGGTGCCGCTCCTGTCCCTGCCACAGCGCAACGCCATGGACGGCGGCAACGGCGCTGGTGGCGCGACCGGCACCGAACTCGTCCTCCACCAATCCTCGATCCAGGCCACGGTGCTCAATGCGCACCTCGTCGAGATACTTGGGCCAGCCACGCCCATGCCCGTGCCGCTGCAGCGCCTGGAGCCGGCGCGCCCGCTGCCGCCGCTCGCGGAATTCGATACGCCTTACCGGCCATGGCGGTCGGAATCGCCGCGGTCCGGATTGTGGTTCAAGTCCCAGATCGCCGCGGCGATCCTCACCGGCATCGCAATCTTTGGCGCCTTCGATCGGCGCGCGGAAATTGCGGCACTGTTCGGCGCGAAGCCTGTGCTGCAACCCGCCGCCGCTCAGCCGCCCGCCCCACGGGCGAGCCCGGCTCCAGCGGTGGCTAAACCCGATCCGGGCTTCCCGGTGCCGAGCAGTTACGGTGTCTACGCGCTCGACAGCGGCAAGTTGATCGAGCTCGAGCCGCTGCCGATCCGCGTGCCCGATCCGCGGGTCGCAATATCCGGCGTCATCACGATCCCGAGCCCAACTACTTTGCCGGATGGACGGGTGCAATTCGTCGTGTTCCGCCGCAATCTCATGAACGACGCGCCTGACAGAGTGACGGTCCGCGTTGTCGCCCAGGTCATGCGCGCGCTGATATTCGGCAGCGGCAAGGCGACAATGACGAATGTCGATGGATCTTGGGCGGTGCGGAGCAATTCCTATGAAATGAAAGTCGCCCCGGTTGAAGGCAATCCGGAAATGATCGTCATCCGTCCGCAGAATGATGGCTTCTTGTTTCCGGCCGGCCGCTATGCCTTGGCACTCAAGAACGCGGCCTATGATTTTACCGTCAGCGGCGCGATCAGCGACCCCGCGCATTGTCTGGAGCGCACCGATACGCTCGACACCCCAATCTATTCTGAGTGCCGCCGTTAAGGGGTTAACCCGAGGCGGACGCGCATAAATATTACCTTACGGTACTCAAACGGGGGTGCTGAGCGAGGGCCAGTTTGACGTCTCGCGCGGGTTTTTCCGCCGAGCTCGGAGTAGTTTCGCGCGTGCGTCGCGTTGACGGGCCTTCGTCACCGGATGCGGTTCGCACGGCAGCGATCACTTGTTTCACTTCGTTACAAGCGCAGCAGGTGCTGCGCTCGCGCGCGAATGATTTTGTGACACCGAGCGTTGCCGTGACGAGTTGCACTTGCTGACGCCAGCGCAGCCCAAGACGCTCCTGGATGCAGCTGTCGCAAAAGCATCGCCCGGGACGCTGAATCAAAAAGTCTCTGACCTTCTCTGGGAGAAATCTCTCCGGCATTGGTACACCAACTCGCCAATCCGCAACTCGTTCGCTTCGCAAATAGCAAATCTGGGACCAACGCAGAGAACTTATGGCTGTAAAGGTTAAACCCGCGGGCGCGACGGAATGCCCGCCTTCAGGAACGTCGATGAGGAAGCGCCTCGCTGACAATGTGTCGCGTCAAGGACTCTCAGGGGAAATAGCTAGCGACCGGAGGCCAGAACAAGCCCCGCTATTCGTGAGTCCGACGTCGCTCAGTTGGTTTCGCGGCTGAGTGCCGCGATGTGACTCGAACTCGTTATCGGGTAATCCAGCCCTTGCTCACAGCCTGCGGCTAGACGCGCGACCAGTCTCTTGCGGCGCGACGAAGGATTAACGACGCTCAGCTTCTGGACCGTTGCGGTGGGGTGCGATTGAGCCCCGGTTGCGTGCGTGACCTGTTTGATGACTTGGCAGGTGCTGCACTTGTTGAATTCGCGCCTGAATGTCGCCGTAACGGCCAATGTTGCGGTGATGAGTTGAACCTGCTGCCGCCACTTAAAGCCCAATCGCTCTTGAATGCAGGTGTCGCAGTACATGCGCTCCTGCCGTTGCGACAGGAAATCGCTGATTCTTTCCGGAACAGTCATCGAAGTCATGGGGCTTCCCCAAGGGGCCGGAGAAATGAATCGCCGGTTCTATTAATCCAAAACTGACGACGCTTTTGCGTCACCAACGCTTGGCACTTAACTGCATCCTGCGAAAAACGAATGTGATTGGCGTCACGCATTTGTGGGTATCCGATCCGGTGGAAAACATTCGAAGCCGCATGGCGGGCGAGAGGGCCGCGCGCTGGCGTCGGGGCAATACGGTTATTGCGGCTGCAGAATCCGGCTGTGCCTGTACCCCCGGGACATTGCCCGGCGATGGCCCTAAAAGGCGCCAAGATGCGACCGGTCTTCACTAAGAAGCCGCTGCCTCGTTGCCGAAACGCCACCCGGTGTTTATCTTCGGGAGCCAATGACGCGGTGCGGCAAAACACAGCGTTCAATGGGAATTTAGGGTAGCCGGCGGCCACCAAGCCCCGGGAACAGTCTGTCTCGTATCGGTTGCATCCAGGCCAATCATGAACGATCAGTCGGTGATCCGCAGCCCGGCGGCCACGGCACTTCCCAAGCACCTCAAGCGGCTCGAAGCCGAGTCCATCGAGGTCATGCGGGAGGTCGTCGCCGAATTCAAAAAGCCGGTGATGCTCTATTCGATCGGCAAGGATTCCAGCGTCATGCTGCACCTTGCCATCAAGGCGTTCTACCCGGCGCCCTTGCCGTTCCCGGTCCTGCACGTGGATACGACATGGAAGTTCCGCGAGATGATCGCGTTCAGGGATGAAACGGCGCGCCGCCTCAATCTCGATCTGCTCGTTCACGTCAATGAGGACGGCGTCGCGCGCGGCGTCAATCCGTTTGCCTCCGGCTCGTCCGTGCATACGCATGTGATGAAGACCGAAGGGCTGAAGCAGGCGCTGGACAAATACGGCTTCGATGCCGCGTTCGGCGGCGCGCGCCGCGACGAAGAAAAGAGCCGGGCCAAGGAACGGATCTTTTCGTTCCGCTCGAAAGATCACGTCTGGGATCCGCGCAATCAGCGGCCGGAACTGTGGAACCTTTTCAACACGCGGGTGCGGCCGGGTGAATCGATCCGCGTCTTCCCGCTGTCGAATTGGACCGAGCTCGACGTCTGGACCTACATCATGCTGCAGGACATTCCGGTTGTGCCGCTCTATTTCGCCAAGGAGCGCCCGGTGGTGCAGCGCAGCGGCACCTGGATCATGGTCGACGACGACCGCATGCCGCTTGAGCCCGGCGAAAAGCCGGAGATGCGTTTGGTCCGTTTCCGCACGCTCGGCTGCTATCCGCTGACCGGCGCCATTGAATCGCCGGCGACAACGCTTGCCGAGGTCGTCGCCGAGATGGAAACGGCCCGCGTCTCCGAGCGCCAGGGCCGCCTCATCGACAGCGACGAATCCGCCTCGATGGAAAAGAAAAAGCGCGAAGGATATTTCTGATGGACTTTCGTCTCGAGCGTTCACCGGGGACCGGCCAGACGAAAGACCTGCTTCGCTTCCTCACCTGCGGCTCGGTTGACGACGGCAAGTCCACTTTGATTGGGCGGCTCCTTCACGATTCGAAACTGATTTTCGAGGACCAGCTCACGGCGCTGGCAAAGGATTCCGCCCGCCATGGCACGACCGGCGCGGATCTCGATTTCGCGCTCTTGGTGGACGGGCTGGAAGCCGAACGCGAGCAAGGCATCACGATCGACGTCGCCTACCGTTTCTTCTCGACCGCCAAACGCTCGTTCATCGTCGCCGACACGCCCGGCCATGAGCAATTCACCCGCAACATGGCGACCGGTGCATCCGGTGCCGATCTCGCCATCATTCTCATCGACGCGCGCAAGGGCGTGCTGGTGCAGACCCGGCGGCATTCGCTGATCTGCTCGCTGCTTGGCATTCGTCACGTTCTCGTCGCCGTGAACAAGATCGACCTCGTCGAATTCAAGCAGGAAACCTTCGACAAGATCGTCGCCGACTATAAGACCTTCGCGGCCGAGCTCGGCTTTGCCTCCGTTGCCCCCATACCGATGTCGGCCCGTTTCGGCGACAACGTGACGATCGTTTCGGAAAATACACCGTGGTACCGCGGCCCGTCACTGCTGCAATATCTGGAAACGATCGACATCGACCGCGAAAATCTCTCCAAGCCGTTTCGTTTTCCGGTGCAATGGGTCAACCGCCCGAACCAGGATTTTCGCGGCTACGCGGGAACCGTCGCATCGGGCCAGATCAAAGTCGGCGAGCCCGTGATCGAGGCGACGTCAGGCCGGACGTCGAAGATCGCGCAGATCGTCACCTATGACGGCCAGGTCGCGTCCGCTGAAGCCGGGGACGCGATCACCATTACGCTCGCCGACGAGCTCGATATTGTGCGTGGCGACGTTCTGGTCAGTCCGAAGACGCGGCCGGAAGTCTCCGATCAATTCGCCGCGCATGTGATCTGGATGAGCGACGAGCCGCTCGTGCCCGGGCGCTCATATCTGAGCCGGATCGGCACCAAATCCACGCCGATGACGGTCACGGCGATCAAATACAAGATCGACGTCAACACGCGCACGCATCTCGCGGCGACTAAGCTCGAACTCAACGATATCGCGGTTTGCAATCTGTCGACTGGATTCCCCGTCGCGTTCGATCCCTACGATCAGAACCGGCGGACCGGAGCCTTCATCATTATCGACCGCTTTACCAATCATACCGTCGGCGCCGGAATGATCACGTTCGGGCTGCGGCGGGGCACCAACATCCATTGGCAGCCGCTCCTCGTCGGCAAGACGCAGCGCGCGGCGCTGAACAAGCAGAAACCCGCTATCGTGTGGTTCACGGGCCTTTCCGGCGCCGGCAAATCGACCATCGCCAGCATTGTCGAGCAGCGGCTCCATGCCCGCGGCCATCACACCACGCTGTTGGACGGCGACAATGTCCGCCACGGATTGAATCGCGATCTCGGCTTCACCGAAGCCGACCGGGTCGAGAATATCCGGCGCGTCGGCGAGGTCGCCAAGCTCATGGTCGAGAGCGGGCTCGTCGTCTTGTGCTCGTTCATCTCACCCTATCGCGCCGAGCGCGACATGGTGCGTAGCCTCGTCGAGCCCGGTGAATTCATCGAAGTGTTCGTCGATACGCCGATCGAGGATTGCATCGAACGCGATCCGAAAGGGCTCTACGCGAAGGCGAAGGCCGGACAATTAAAGAACTTCACCGGCGTTGACGCGCCCTATGAGGCGCCGGAAAAGCCCGAGATCCATTTGCACACGCTGCGCCAGTCGCCGGAGCAGCTCTCGGAGATCGTATTGCGTGCGCTAGTCGACCGTAGAGTCGTCGCCAGCGAGCACTAAGTCAAAAACGACCGCACTGCGTCGGGCCTTCAGCCCATCAATTTAACGCCCACGATGATGAGGACTACGGCAAGCGTAACGCGCACCACCGCATCGGGGGCGCGACCCGCCAGATAACCGCCGAGCACGATTCCCGGCAGCGAACCAATCAGCAAAGTGGCGAGCAGGCTCCAATCGATCGAGCCAAGAAACCAGTGACCGAGGCCCGCAAGCAGCGTCAGCGGCACCGCATGCGCAATGTCAGAGCCGACGATCCGCGCCACCGGCATTTTTGGATGCAGCAGCAAGAGTACGGTGACGCCGATGGCGCCGGCGCCGACCGACGTCGCCGTGACCAGCACGCCCATGACGAGGCCCAGCAGGATCGTGAACAGACGGACGCTGCGGAGAGTGAGATTGCCCAAGCGGCCGGCAAAGCGCTCGCGAACAGTCTTGCCGGCCAAGAGAAATATCGCGGTAATCAGAAGAACGCCGCCAAGCGTCAGCGTCATAGCATGCTGTGCCATGGCGCCGTGCAGATCGAAGCGGGACAGCACGATCAGCGTTACGATGGTCGTGGGCACGCTGCCGATTGCAAGGAGCCCGACCAGCGCCCAATCGACCGTGCGCGCGGCCCCGTGCACCACAGTCCCAAGCGTCTTGGTCGAGGCGGCAAAGAACAGATCGGTGCCGACGGCCGTGGTTGGATGAATGCCGAACAACAGGATGAGCAACGGCGTCATCAACGAGCCGCCGCCAACGCCGGTCATGCCGACGAGGACGCCAACCAGGAAACCGGACAGTACGTAGAGCGGATCGATGTCACCGATCAGATTCATGATTGCGTCGCGAACCAATGCGTTGTGTGGCCGCGCTGATATGCGGCATGCCGATGTGAGACGCCTAACAGGCCGCAACCCGTAAGGAGTGCGGCCCGTGATGAACGCGAGCGAGATCAGCAATTCGAATATGTCAGCCCACACCAGCGATGACCTGTTCGACCATGTTCGATGTGAAGCGCTTGCTGTGACGCGGTGCCTTCGGGAGAAGGAGTGTCACTATCAGATTGGCCATAGGCAGGTTTGGGCATGGCGCACCTCATAAGCAGGGTCGATGGCCAACACATGATTAACTTGATCTATTTTGTCAACTATCGCTTGCCCGCTTTGCGCCGGGTTCCGACCTTCCGGTTTTGTTGCCGATTCCGTGCGGCATACGCGGCGATCGGCTGGTGATCCAATTCGCTGTCATCGTTGCGCGCGTCGGCGATCGACGTCCGCTCCAGTACTTCGAGCGTGGCGTTATAGGCGCGGCCAAAGCCGCGGCGCATCACGCAGCTCTTTTCGTTCTTGCAATCGTGGCAGCGGCGGTACGCTGTCCGCGACAGACAAGGCAACGGGGCGACCGGCCCGTCGATCAAGCGCAACACTTCGCCGAACGTAATTTCGGTGGTATCCCGCAGCAGAAAGTGGCCGCCGTCACGGCCGCGGCGGCTCGCCACCAACCCGGCGCGGCGCAGCTCGAGAAGGATTTGTTCGAGGAAGCTTTGCGGGATCTGCTCGCTCTCGGCGATGTCGCGGGCCTGGCGGCATTCGTCGGGCCGCGTCTCGGATAGAGCGGTAATGGCCTTAAAGGCGTATCGTGCCTTCTGCGAAATCATCCAAATCCATTACCCATTCCAGCAAATCGAGAGTCAGGTCATATCTAACGGAGCGCCGGCGGCTCGACAATGCCGCCGTAGCGCTGATGTTTCATTCCGGCGCCACAAACCGGCTCGAACAGGTCACAAAACGGGCCTTCTCATGGCGCATCGGTCGCCGTGACCGAGCATGCTTTCTGTGATAACGATCCGCGGCAGTTACCACGCCGATGCCGATGCAGCGCCGTCGGCGCGAAGCCGCCCGAGGGCGAGAAGTCGCACCAGCACGGCTTGTGCATTCATGATCGTCGTCCAATTAAGGATGTTTAAGATCGTCATTTGATCACCGCAGCTTTAAGACCGATGCAAGCCGCGGATCAAGCTCACGCGATGCGCTTATCAGCTACCGGCTTTCGGCGCTGAACAACGAGACAGAGGAATGAAGACGGGGAATATGGTGTGAAACGCGCGGCAATCTTTACCGTCCTTATCATCTCTATCGTCGCGTGCTTTTGGTACGCGCTGTCGGGGGTCGAAGCGCCGAAGACCGCTTCCCTTGGCAGTGGCGGGAAGGCTACTCCTTCATCGAGTGGCAGTGCAAAGCCCAGCCAGGCCCGTGGTGGGCAAACGCAAGGCTCCGGCAATGGTGCCGCGCTTAGCCAAGGCAATAGCGGACACGGTTCCGCTGGCGCTGGAGGCTCCAGTGGCGGAGCCAGTGGAGACAGTGGCCAAGCAGCATCCAATGTCGCGACAACCTCCAGCGGCGGAGGCTCCTCCTCCTCATCATCAAATCCGCTTACCTGTAGGATGCAATGTCAAGACAGGACTTCGACGTGCGAGGCGACTTGTTACAGATCTTATGACGTAACCAATCAGACGCCGGGTTGGAGTGCATGCATGCAGACCTGCAATACCAAAGGAAATGCATGTTCGAACACCTGTGGCAGCGGAATCGTGTCGCCTCTTTCTAACCCGCCCATGCCTGCAGCGATTGCGCCGTCGGCGGCAAAGCCTCCAAGTCAGTCGGCAAAAACGCCATCATTGCCGATTCAAATGCCGGATTCCTCCACATCATCGTCCTCATCCGGGCAATAGGCCACAAACCCGCTTAGCGATATCGGCGTCTCCATGCCTCGCGAATGTTATGCGATTATAGGCTTGGCGAAGACCGGCACCACGGCGGTCGCCATGACACTTGCGAACACGTTGCAAATTCAGCGCTTCTGTATGGAGCCCATGGACCTCGCTGCGATCGAGGCCGAACAGCACGACCGGCTGGTTACAAAAATGCTGTTCGATCACTGGTCCAGCCGCGTCGACCAATTGAAGGGATTCCTGTGCGATACAACAAAGGGTGGCGCACCCATAACGATCGCCATTGTGCGCGATCCGCGCGACGAGGCGATCAGCCGGCTTCATTATTTGGCTTACAATTATTTCTCGAAACATCCAACGACGGACGATGATTGTGCCGCATGGCTCGATATTTTTTACCGAAAGGAGGCGGCGCCGGACTCGATAGGGCTCGTCGAGATGGAAAATCAGCTCAAGGAGCGTTTTGGCGTTGGCTTTCTTGCGGGACGGCAACTCTACGATGTTTATCGGCAGTTCATCGATGAGATGCTCGAACGCAGCGCTGCGCCTGTTTACCTGCTGCGCTACGAAGATTTTGTCGACAACTCAATTCCCGATGGGCGTCTGCGCACACTCCTGTCAGGGAGCCGCAATGTCGGGCCTTGGCTTAAGCGGGTTCACCGCAGCGGATCGAGTGGCGATTGGCAGCGATTCCTGACTGACGGCGATCTTGTTGTGCTCAATCATTTATGCGAACCGCTCTTGCGACGGTTCGATTACCCGCTGGAGCGCCGCGCGGCCGGGAACGAACCGTCTCGGAAAACGGGAAGCGATTATGTCGCAGGATTGATTAGCGAGGCGCGCCAACTTTACCAGCAAAGGCCGCGAGGCGCCTAATCGTTCGATCCACCGCGCTCACGTGTGACGCTAAGATGGATTGCCGCAACAAGCTCTTCTGCCAATAGATCGAGTTCCGGCGCGAGCGCTGCCTCCCATTGCGGCGGCGCAATACCGAATATCTGTTGCAAACGCCCCAAATCGAGCCGTGAATTGAGCGGCCGTGCGGCGCGGGTCGGGTATTCATCGGTGCGGATCGGCGTGACCTTTTCAACGGCGAGCCGCACACCACGGTGTCTCAATCCCTCGACAATGGCGGTCGTGAACCCGTACCAGCTCGTCTCGCCTAAGCCGCAGATGTGAACGAGACCCTTCGCTTGCACCGCGCGGTCGCGCAACCGATCCGGGCCATCGGAGACAACTTTAGTCACTGCATCCGCAATCAGCGCCGCCGAGGTCGGCGCACCGATTTGATCGCCAACAATGCGCAGCTCTTTCCGCTCGAGCGCCAAGCGGGTGATCGTGCGCATGAAATTCTTGCCCTGCGCCGCATAGACCCAGCAAGTTCGAAAAATGAGATAAGAACCGCCGGCCGAACGAACCGCGTCCTCGCCGGCAAGTTTGGTCTTGCCGTAAACGCCGAGCGGACGCGCCTCGTCGTCCTCACGCCAAGGCCGATCGCCGCGCCCGTCGTACACATAATCGGTCGAGAAGTGGATGAGCGGCACGGAATGATCCGCGGCCCAGCGCGCGATCACGCCCGGCGCTTCTCCATTGATGCGCATCGCAAGCTCAGGCTCGTCCTCAGCCTTGTCGACGGCGGTATAGGCCGCCGGATTGATGATCAGATCCGGCGCATCGCGGTCCAGCGCGGCAGAAATCGAGTCGAGCTTGGTAAAGTCGATCGTGAACTCATCGTGGGGAATGACGGTGCCGAACGGCTTGAGGCGAGGCACCAGCGCACCCCCGACTTGCCCCGAGACGCCGGTCACCAGAATGCGCATCAGGCCGGCTCATATTTTGGCAGTTTGCCGTCGAGTTCGGCGAGCGGGCGGCCTTCCTTGTCGCGGGCGGACAAAAGCGGCGAGTCGTTGCCCCACTTGATGCCCAGTTTTGGATCGTTCCAAAGCAGCACATGCTCGTTTGCGGGGGTATAAATCTCGTCGCATTTATAGAAGAAATCCGCGCTGTCGGATTGCACCATAAAACCGTGAGCGAGACCGGGCGGAATCCAAAACTGGCGCCGGTTCTCGTCGCTAAGCTCTACTATGACGTGCTGGCCGAAAGTCGGGCTGCCGACACGCACATCGACCGCGACGTCGAGGACCGATCCGCGCAGAATAGTCACCAATTTTCCTTGGGGCTTGGGATTCTGAAAGTGCAAGCCGCGCAACGTCCCCTTGACCGAGCGCGACATGTTATCCTGAAAAAACTGCCGCCTCATGCCGTTCTCGGCATAGCGCTCCGCCTGAAACAACTCCGTGAAAAAGCCCCGGCTGTCGCCGAAAATCTTCGGCTCGATGATTAAGACCCCGGGGAGTGCGGTTTTGGTGACGATCATATTCTTCCCGTCGCGACGGTAGCGACCGTCAACGGCTAATGGCTTGTATGGCGTTTTTGTATACGATCGAGGCTAACATATTGAGGTCCGCTGTTAAAGCACGTTTACATTGCCGACCGAAGAAGCCGGACAGGCAATTGAGTTCTGCAGCGGGGATGCTACAGGATTGCGCTATTACAGGGTTGACGGACACAACACGGCTCGCCGAGTTCCGAATTTACTCCGGTCCTGAAGTCGCAAAATTGGGGCACGAATGAAAGGCATTATTCTGGCGGGGGGAGCGGGAACGCGGCTCTACCCGGTGACATCAGTTGTTTCAAAGCAATTGCTACCGGTCTTCGACAAGCCGATGATCTATTATCCGCTGGCGACCCTCATGCTGGCCGGCATCCGGGACATCCTTCTCATCACCACGCCCCAAGACCAGGCGCTGTTCCAACGGCTGCTCGGCGACGGAACGGATTTCGGCTTGCGCTTAGCTTATGCCAGCCAAGACCATCCGCGCGGACTGGCGGATGCCTTCATCATCGGCGCCGACTTCATCGGCACGGACCGCGTGGTCCTGATCCTGGGCGACAATATTTTTTACGGCCACGGCATGGTCGATATGCTGGCGCGCGCGCACTCGCGCAGCAGCGGCGCCACCGTATTCGGATATACCGTCACCACACCCGAGCAATTCGGCGTCATCGAAATCGACGACACGGGACGCGCGATCTCGATCGAAGAAAAGCCGAAACAGCCAAAATCAAATGTCGCAGTCACCGGCCTCTATTTTTACGACAACGACGTCGTGAAGATCGCCGCCAATTTGAAGCCGTCGCCGCGTGGTGAATTGGAAATCACTGACGTCAACCGCGCCTATATGGAACGCGGCGATCTCTTCGTCCAAGTGCTCGGCCGCGGCTTCGCCTGGCTCGACACCGGCACACACGCTTCACTGGTCGAGGCGAGCCACTTCGTGCAGATCTTGGAGCAGCGCCAAGGCATGCGCGTGGCGTGCCCCGAGGAAATCGCGCTGCGAATGGGCTATATCACTCTCGATCATTTCGAAAAGCTCGCCCATCGATGCGCCAAGAGCAGCTATGGCGAGTATCTTCTAGCGATCCACCAGTCTTTCGCTAAGTCACGCCGCAGGGAACTCTAAACTATGCCCTCGGAGAATATGCGATTCGAGAAAGCGGTTGTTTTCGTCACCGGAGGCGCGGGCTTCATCGGCTCGGCCGTCGTCCGTCATCTTCTGGACGACACACAGGCGTTCGTCGTGAATATCGACAAGCTGACCTATGCCGCCTGCCTCGACTCGATCCCGCAGACCGAAGGCAACAGCCGCTACCGCTTCGCGCAAGTCGATATTTGTAACGGGTCGGCGTTGCGGCAACTGTTCGATCAATATCAGCCGCATTATGTGATGAATCTCGCGGCCGAGAGTCATGTCGACCGCTCGATCGACGGACCCGGCGAATTCATCCAAACAAACATTGTCGGCACTTTCGCGCTGTTGCAGGAAGCGCTGCGCTATTGGCGCGGCCTCGACCGCGGCGCGCAATCGCGTTTCCGCTTCCACCATATCTCGACCGACGAGGTTTACGGATCGCTCGGGGCGGGCGGGCTATTCACGGAGGAGACGGCTTACGCTCCGAACTCGCCCTACTCCGCCTCGAAAGCGTCATCCGATCATCTGGTGCGCGCCTGGCGCGAGACCTACGGCTTGCCAACGCTCGTGACCAATTGTTCGAACAATTACGGTCCCTATCACTTCCCGGAAAAGCTCATTCCGCACATGATAATCAAGGGCCTCGCGGAGGAGCCGCTGCCGGTTTACGGCGATGGCCAACAAATTCGCGACTGGCTCTACGTGGAAGACCACGCCAAGGCTTTGGCGCTGGTGGTCGAGCGCGGCAAACCCGGCGAGACCTACAATATCGGCGGGCGAAACGAGCGGGCCAATCTGCATGTCGTGCGGACAATTTGTGAATTGCTCGATCGCCACGAGCCGTCCGCGCACGGCGCGCGTCACCGGCTGATCTCGTTCGTCACCGACCGCCCCGGCCACGACCGGCGCTACGCCATCGACGCCTCGAAGATCGAAAACGAATTAGGCTGGCGTGCGCTCGAAACATTCGAGACCGGGATCGCCAAGACCGTCGCGTGGTATCTGCAGAACAGGCCCTGGTGGCAGGTTATTCTCGACCGCGGCTACAAGGCCGAGCGCGTCGGGCTCAAGCTTTAATTCGCGTTTGACGACGTGACACGGACCGCTTCAGTCACCGCGCCGAAGACGTGATACAATGTGCTCGCTGGAACAAATTCGGCGATCGGAGCGCCATCGGCGCTGACACGGTCGATCCAGCCGCCCGGAAACGGCCGCCCCAAAAAAGTGTCTGTCAAACGAGTGAGGCACTGCGCGCCCCGTTCGTCACACCCCGCTCGGCCTGCTTCGCCTTCGACGATGTTGGCTTTCGCGCCCTCCGTATGCGGCCAGCTGCGCCGTGAATTGGTGACCACCGTTCCGGAAAAATCCAATTCGTCGACGATGAATCCGCCTTTGTCCCAGCCGTGCCGGTCAGCGTGCTGGTAAAGCGCCGCGCAATAAGGTCCGACATCTCTCCCGGACAGCCGCTGATAATGGCGCAACACCCAGATCCATTCGTAATGGTGACCCGGTTCGCAGATGCGGCCTTTGGCGCCGGGAAGCGGCACCAGTTCGTCGCTCAAATATTCGCAAAGCGTGCCGCTCGACGGCTGGAAAAATCGCTCGGCAAAGAGCTCGAATATCTTGGTCGCGTGCGCGAGGTATCGCTCGTTGCCCGTGGCCTGGGTCAAAGCGATAAACGCCTCGAACAGGTGCATATGAGGGTTCTGCCGGCGAATGGCATCGGGCGGCGGCACGGCATCGAGATAGCCGCCACGCTTGGCGGCAAAGGCGTCGTCGAGATAGGCGATAGTTGCGTCGATGACGGGAATGACTTGATTATCGCCGGTCAGCCGGTGGTACCAGGACAGGCCGAGGAGAGCGAAAGCGTGCGCATAACCGTCGCGCATCGGATTGCCGATGCCGCCATCGGGGGCGCGCGAGTAAATCCAGCCAGGCTTGCCGTCGGCGCGATAGAACTTGCCGAGCATGTATTCGACGCAGCGATCGGCCAGTGTCCGTCCGTCCGGATACCAGCCCGAGAGCGCGGCGCTGGAATAGACGAAGAGCTGCCGGCCCTGAACCATCAAACGCTTGGGGACGTCGAGAACCGGCTTGCCCTTGAGGTCGAGCCGTTCGTGAAAGCCGCCACGCGCCGCATCGACGCCGACGGCTCCCCAGAACGGAAGAGCTGTCTCCTTGGTCCAGGCGAGAAGCGGAGCCAGCGAGTGATGCAGTTTCGGAAAGTTGTTCATGCAGTGATCGATAGACGCCGGTCGGAAAGAAAGTCTCACTCTACTGGCTCGTCCCAAAAACCTAATCAATCGTAAGTAGCACCAAGAACCACAGCAGTGGGATGAGGGAGAAGGTCGCGAGCGTGCCCAATATCACAAGCGCGGTAAACGCCAACACATAGTCGCCGCCGGCGAGCATTTTCGCCCATGCCAATTCGCGAACGACGGCGGTGGCAGCAAATAGCGCAAAAGACACCACTAGCCACTTGATAGCTTGTTTGCCGTAAGGCGACAGCCGCATGGGCGACGTTCCCCTACGCCAACGCCTGGTTCTTGCCGACCCGCATCTTCTCGACGATGCGCGTCGTCGACGAATTGGGAACCAGCGGCACCAGCACCACGCGGCCGCCATTGGCCTCCACGATCGAGCGGCCCACGACCTCCTCGACTTTGTAATCGGCGCCCTTGATCAGGACATTGGGCTTGAGCTCCGTGATCAGATCAAGCGGCGTCTCGGTATCGAAGGTGATCACGGCATCGACGAAGGCCAAGGCGGAAATAATCTTCGCCCGCGCGCGCTCCGACTGGATCGGGCGTGTCGGCCCTTTAAGTCTACTGACGGACGCATCGCTGTTGATGGCGACAATCAGCCGGTCGCAATGCGAGCGCGCCTCGGCGAGAAGCTCGACATGGCCTTCGTGAATGATGTCGAAACAGCCGTTGGTGAAGCCGACGACGAGGCCCTCCTCCCGCCATTTGGTTATCGCATGCCGCAGCGGCGGCGTACCGTTAAAGATTTTCGATTGGATGTGGAAATCCGGCCGCGACAACAGCGCGTCGCTCAGTTCCTGGTGCATCACGCAGGCGGTGCCGAATTTCGACACTGCGATGCCGGCGGCATAGTTTGCAAGCCGCGCCGCATTGACGATCGACGCGCCGCTCGCCAGGGCCAGCGTGAAGCCGGCAACGAGTGTATCGCCGGCGCCGGAGACGTCGATCACCCGCCGCGCGGTGGCGGGGAAAGTCGTCGCCTCGCCGTCCGCCGGCACGACCAAGACGCCGTGCTCGCCGCGCGTCACCAGCACGGCGCGGCCCTTTGTCATTTCAAGCAACTTGCGCGCCGCCGCGAGCTGGTGCTCCTCGGTATCAATCGCGGCGCCGACGGCATGGCCGAGCTCACTCAGGTTCGGCGTCATGAAATGGGCGCCGGCATAGCGCTCGTAGTTTCGTCCCTTCGGGTCGACGACGACGAACCTGCCGGCACTGTGGGCGTGCTCGATGATGATGCGAATAGTGGCGTCTGTGAGCAGACCCTTGCTGTAATCCGACAGCAAGACCGCGTCGACCTGCGGCATCATCTCGGCAGCTATGCGAACAACCTTCTGTTGCAGTTCGGGCGAGATCTCGGATGCATCCTCGACGTCGGCGCGCAACAGGTGCGTATTGTGAAGCTTGGCAACGAACCGGCTCTTGACTGTGGTGACGCGGTCGGGAGCATGAACCAGATGCGCTTCGATATTGGGCAGTTCGGCAAGGCAGCGGCAGATCGCGTTTGCGGCCTCGTCGGTGCCGACCATGCCGAGAAGGTCGCAATGCGCATCCAGCGAAGCAATATTGCGGGCGACATTGCCGGCGCCACCGACCGCCTCCTCGACGCGATCGAGATTAATGACCGCCGCCGGCGCCTCCGGCGAAATGCGCCCGACGCTGCCGTAGCTGAACCGGTCCAGCATCAGGTCGCCGATGACCAAAATACGACGGGAGGGGAACTGGGTCAGAACCGTCTCGAACGGCGCACCCGAAGCAGCCACGTGCTTTTCCATTGCGGAACGACTCCTTGCTGATTGAGCGCAGCGAGAGGTTTTGGCGGCTCATATTCGCTTTTTTGTGGTTATAACACTGGACAATAGCACATTCCGAGAGGCCGCAAATCTCGCCTTTTGCCTTAAGTTACGAGTTCGGGGCTGGCGACCAAAGCAAGATGGCCTATGGCTAGATGGCCCACCATCACGGCACAAGCCGGAAAAACTCTACCGTCCGGCGGATCCAACGATGGGTCTCACAGCACCCAGGTGACGGACTTTACCATTTTGGAAAGGAGATCCTGCGCCCGGGTCGGAAAGCTTGGCCAGTGGCAACGGGTTTGCTAAAAAGCTGGAAAATTCATTGTGACTTGGACGGGATGCATGCCAGATTTGATGCCTTACAGCAGTTTAACGACGCATGGAGAAGGGGCACTTATTCAAGTTAGAGAACCTCAGCTTCACAAGCTAATTAGATCCATACTTCCACTCGTCGAAGTGGACGAACAGTGGTACCGGATGACGTATCGCGATGTAGATGAAGCAATTTCGCTAGGCAAATTTGACACCGCGCGCGAACATTACGTGGAGACTGGATATTTTGAAGGTAGATTTCCTCGGAAGATTTTAGTCGACGAGCAATGGTATGTGGCGACCTATTCGGATGTGGCTGAAGCAATCAAGCGCGGTCGCTTTGTCAAAGCCCAAGAACATTACGAGAAGGACGGCTATCGCGAAGGCAGACTGCCTTATCCGGATTGGAAACTGTAAGATCTATAACCCAGCGATATTGATTGGCGCCAGAAGTTTCACTCGATGACTGTTGATGGGCATGTTGATGGCTTTGTAGGTTGCTACCTTTCCGGCTGGGCTATTGACGGCCCAGGCAATTGTGAGATTACGGTCCGCTCCAAGGATGGGGCTGTGGTAGCGCAAGGTCATGCTGGACGCGATCGTAAGGATCTTGCTGTTCTGGGCGTTGGCAGAACTAATATCGCATTTCGAATAGCAATTCCCGATACGTCCTCTCGGAGTTGGTTTCATGTATTTGGGAACGGCAAGGAGTTGCGCAATTCTCCTGTGGAGGCTGGCCCGGGATTGTATGACGGAGATATCGACGTTTCTCGCGGTAGGGTCGATGGTTGGGTCACGGAGCGAGTGCGCGGTTTTACCCCGCCCCTTGTTAAAATCATTGATCAGGACGGTCGTATAGTCGCCAAAGCTATCGCAAAGTTGGAGGAATCGACCAGCGACCCGGTATTCACGCCCGCCACGTTTTTGATCGACTTGGATCAATCGTGCTTTGGGCGCGGAGAGCGCCGGCTGACTGCAATGGTAGACGACCAGGCCTTTGCTCTAACTTCCTGCAACCTTATACTCGAAGGTAATATCGATCAGGTGAGGGAGGATAGCTGTTCGGGTTGGCTGTTTTCTCCGAGCGCGCCTCAGCGTAATTTCGAAATTGAAATATTTCGAAATGGGACCTCGGTAGGCGTTGCACGCTGCCAGATGCCACGTGCCGATGTAAAAGCGGCTTTCCCAACTTGCCAAAATCCTGGCTTTGCAAAACTAATTAACGCAGCTCCCCCTACGGCTCTTGAATTCACCACGATGACGTTTCGTTTTCCCGGTTCGGACGTCGAGCTTTTCGATGGGCCTTACGTTTTGGCATCCCGTGCTGCCACAGTGGTCGCTGCGCGCCGAGTCTCGCGCCTTGCCAGAGACAAGCTTCTAACAGTAGGCGAGCGCGCTGTGCTACAGGCCGCTATCACGGCTTTCCTATCGAAAAGTCGTGAGATCGATCATTTCATCGAGAAACGCCAATTTATCCGGCCTTCTGACGGAGATACTAGTCCACGCCTGAACGTCATTATCCCGATATATCGAGGCGTAGACATAACACGGGATTGTATCGAAAGTGTACTTGCGCACCGGACGCCAGCACTTGACCGCGTCGTGCTGATCAATGATCACTCTCCAGACGCCGAGATGGCCGAAATGCTCAGGCGATTTCTGGGCTTAGAGAACGTCTTCGTTTTAAACAATTCAGAAAATCTTGGATTTGTTAAGACCGTGAACCGTGGCCTGTCTTTCTGCACCGTGGGCGACGTCGTTCTCTTGAACTCTGATACCACAGTCTTCGCAGGTTGCCTGGAGGAAATGTGGTCCGTGGGGCAAAGCTCCCCCTCCATCGGCACCGTAACTGCCATGTCGAATAACGCCACAATATTTTCATATCCGCATGTCGACCTACGCGTAAAGGAATTGGACGATATCTCCTGGGAAGATTTGGCGGCAATAGCGCTGGCCAAAAACCGCGGCATGACAATTGACGTTCCGACCGGCCACGGTTTTTGCCTCTTGCTAAAACGGCAGGTGCTCCAGCGCCTCGGGAGCTTCGATGAAAGTTTTGGCCGCGGCTATGGCGAGGAGAATGATTTCTGCGCACGTGCGGCTGATCTGGGCTTTCGCAATGTCATGTGCCCGAGTGTTTTTGCCGAGCATAAGGAAAGCATCTCCTTTCTCGATGATAAGGCAGCCCTTCTGGCGCTGAACACAACGCGATTAGAGGCGATGTATCCTGAATATACGCCAATTATCATGGAGGTTGAGCGACGCGACGATCCGCGGCAAGGGCGTTGGGCATTAGATTCCGCCAGGCTTCGCGCTGCCGGCGATGCTGGCAAAAGTTTCGCCTTGATTGTGCAGCATGCGTTGGGCGGCGGGACCAGCAAGGCAATCTCGGATATCGAGAGAGCGGTTGGCTATAACGGTGCTAGCCGCCTCACCTTAAGCTGCCGTGCCGATGGTTTTCTGGAGTTGACGGCGAAGACGCCGTCGCTTCGCGCAGTGTTCGCGCCTGACGAAATATCTGAGCTTTTTTCGGTACTATCGGCCGCACCGATCTCATTGGTTCTCATACATCAGATCATTGGCTACCCTCTTGAATTTGCCGAGCACATGATCCGTTGGGTGCGGGATTATCACAGCGTTTTCTACGCGCATGATTTTTACGCCTTATGTCAACGCGTCACGATGATTGATGCAACTGGGCAGTTCTGCCGGGTTGCCTCGACCGAGATCTGCTCCCGCTGCATCAGTGTCGGCAAGGCCCATGAAGCATCACAATTTGGCTCGTTACCTCCTGCGGAGCACCGACGGTTGTTCACCGAACTCTTTAGAGCGGTCAAACACGTGGTGACACCTTCCGAGAACGCGGCAGGCTACCTTAGGCAGGCATTTCCAGGTTCAAAGATAGAAGCAGTGCCACACCCTGAGGCTCAAGGGGGGTTTCCAAACTCAGCCCGCGAAGGAAATGATGACGAGATTCTTCTGTTGGGGGCGATCGGCCCGCACAAGGGGTCCGGCAAGCTTCTTGAGATTGCGAAACGCGCCAAGCTAACTCATCCTTGGTTATATTTCCGTGTAATAGGTTACACCGATATTGATGAGCAGCTTATCGCTCTTGGCAATGTGAATATTACCGGCCCTTACAAGGCTGCGGATTTGGACCGGCTCTTTGCCCAGTGCCTCGGAAGGCTGGCCCTGTTCCTTTCCATCTGGCCAGAGACCTATTCTTACGCCTTGTCCGAGGTGGCCCGCCACGGCTTCATTCCAGTTGTTCCAGATCTGGGAGCACCAGCCGAACGAGTACGAGCTGCGGGATTTGGAGTTGTGTTTCCATTTCCGATCGACGCAGAACGAACCTTGGAGTGTCTGGGCAATATAAAGAAAGGGCTAATACCAGTATCGACGCACGATATTGGTCCCGCAAGTCTTGTAACCAGAGACTACCCTTTGAAAGCTTCCAAAAGCATATTGACTCCGGAAACAGCTCCTGATGCGCATCCGTTTGCGCCAATAAAGCTATCGATGGATATCAATGGTCGGCCTTAGGGAGATTTCCTTCCAATGCTTATTCCAATAACAGCGAGACTGAAAGCGGCTCTTCGTGCCAGAGGGGTTGAAAGTTTTCATTCGGAGGCGAGCCGTATCTCAGATTTAGCGGTTCTGGAGCCCCCCTGCAGTATCAAATGGATGCAAATCGAACATCATTTGAATCTGGGTGCATTTAGCTACGCTGTCAGTGGTTATTTCTCGGAAGTTACCATTGGACGGTATGTTTCGATTGGGGAGCAAGTTCAAATAGGGCGCGCCAGCCACGCGCTGAGCTGGGTTAGCACTAGTCCCTTTTTTTACTTGCGAGAGAAGCTCTTTGCCGTTGGCAACGATTTCTCAGGTGCTGACCAGTATCACGATTACCAGCCCCCTTTGCGGGAGGGAGCAAAAACGACAGAGCTGCGCCGAACAATAATCGGCAATGACGTCTATATCGGGCATGGCGCCTTCATTATGCCGGGAGTTGCTATCGGTGACGGCGCGATCGTGGGTGCCATGTCGGTTGTAACCAAAAATGTGCCACCCTTTGGGGTCGTTGCGGGCAATCCTGCCCGCCTCTTGAAAATGCGTCAGCCGCCTTCAGTGGCGGCAGGCCTTCTTCGTTCAGCATGGTGGAGATTTGCGCCTTGGCAACTATCCGGCATCGACTGTTCTTCACCGGAGAGGGCCGTAGAGGAGTTGAACGCGCTCGCTGAGCGTGAACAGCAGTACCAGCCAAAAGCCTTCAGTGTCGCCGACATCGTCGATTGAATGATAAAAACTCTCATCATTATTGCGGCGCTCTGCGCACCTGCTTTTGCGCTTGCAGCTGATACCTCGCAAACCAACGTTATTCCACCACTGGCCGGCGAAAGCCCGCGTCTTCGCTTTCATCTTGGACAGACCCTCGGAAATCAGCCGTTAATCTCACCAATTTTGCCAGAGATGCCGTTTGCGCCATCGGCGTGGTACGTCGCGCAGTGGCAACAGGATTCTTACGTACAGCCCACGCTTTTGCCAGAAGCGAATTCGAATTCGCTACACGAGGACCCAAAGCTTGGAAAGCCAACTTACGTGTTTGCCGCGCCAGACGGTCACGCGGCGGTACGGGTTTATAACCAAAACGGTAGCTGGGTATACGAACTGGAAGAGAGCGGTGGCACGCTGACTGGAAAGGGCGGCTCTAACTTGTTTCTATCAGTGAATGCGGTCGAGCCGGGTGCTCGATTTGATCAAGACATATCCTACGACACCGACATCAAACTAAGTGCGGCAATGGTGCACTATGACATGGCCGGAGCAGCGATTAGCGGAGCCGTACTGTCTCAGGTATTCACCGGCTTTGGGTTGATGTTCAGTGACCCGATAACGCGCGAGCAGCAATTCGTCTTTATGCAATTACCCATTGCCGTCTCGCGTCCGACACCCCCTACGTGGTTTTCTATCTGTTCGCTTGTGGATAAGAAACCAAAGCTCCTCTATGTGCCAGCACGCGATCAAGATCATCCGCTGCTCGCTTACAAAGCCGATAATGGCGACATGCATCATTTACACTATCTGCTCAATACCTATGTCTCGATGTTGGTCTCTTCGCCGTATAGGTGTGCTGATCAGTGGATCGAATGGCCCAGCTCGGCTCGTGATCTCCGTAACTGGCGGCTGACAAGCCTCTACATCGGCCTTGAGACCGAAACATCAGATCATCGTCCGGGATCGCTCAATCTCAAACCACAAGGCGAGATAGAAACAGCTGTCGAGATTGCCAATGCAAGGGTCACACATGGCAACTTTTAGAAAAACCGCGCGCACAGAAACAAATTCGGATTTCGGAGAGAGAGAGAATGGCCTTTGATACAAGGGTTATATTTCTTCACATTCCGAAAACTGCAGGACAGTCGGTGCATGCCGGATTGGAAAAGTTGTTCGATAAGGAACGCATTTGCAGAGCTCGTGTTAACGAGGAGCTTGTGCTGTTGTCATTGCAGGATATCAAGAAGCTTCGCGTCTTTTCCGGTCACTTAGATTGGTCGTTACTAGACTGCGTCCCGTATCCAAAATTTGTTTTTACAATTCTTCGCGAACCAACTGAGCGCATCCTAAGCATGTATTTCTTTTTGCGCGAAAGCGCCAAGGCTTTGTCGGAAGAACAAATCAACCAGCCCTGGTACGGCGGACACAAGGCGGCGCTGCAATGGAGTTGCGATGATTATTTTTGCTCGATCGCGCCAGGGTTTCGAGGTTTTCTTAACACACAATACGATAACGTCTATACCTATTATTTTGCCGGACGCACATTCCGTGGGCATCACGATATATCAGATCAGCAAGCGAGGCTTAAGTTCTCGGATGATTTTATTGTAGAACTGGCGTTGAAAAACATGTCCGCGCTCGATGCGATTTATTCGATCAATGAACTGTCGAACCTCGAGCGCGACTTGAGCCGCATCGCAGGACGGAGCATGAACAACTCTTTGGCCGAGACCAAGATAAATATCGGAGAATCTGACCCTGCGAAACGGTTCGACACGCTGCGCGAACTTGGCGCAACACAAGCTACCTTTGACAAGATTGAGCAGATGACGCGTCTTGATCGACAAATTTGGGAGAAGTTCTGCCGGTAGATAGAGGACATTGCATAGATTTCCAGCACGAATGCGGTGAGGCCGCATTTCGTGTCCTGTATCTCGCCCCCAACGTCACGACGACGTCGTCGTGACGGATCGCAAAGCGTGACGCGCCTTCGTATTCGTTCTGTCTTGTCAGCCCGTGAGCCGGGTTTTCCGATATCTAAATTACGCGAGAAATACGATGCAGCCCGAGACCCAGAAGTCTCGAATCTGACTTGGTGGGATCGACGACGTTCGGCGCCTCCGCGGAATGCGGCCTAAATTCGATGGAGACGGTTGGCACGCCTTCGCTCGAAGCTTCCTCGGCAGCTGTCGATGGTATTTGAACCGTTCGGACAGCGCGATTTTCCTCGCGCGTAAATGTCCACGTGGCAAGCTGTTGTCCGGCTGCAAAAACATCAACCACTTTTGACGTTCGACTAGATCCAAGGTAAACCTCAACATCGGCATCGAGCTGAATGTCTTCAGTTTGAGGTGTAGGCAAGAACAATTTCAATTCGTGCGTATCGCCCAACCCCCATATGCCCCACGGTTCCGGTCCGGACCATCCCGGGCCAAGAAGCTCAAGAAGCCCGTTCGTCACATCCACCCATTGCCTTGTCAGAATGCTTTTCCTTTTTCGCACATACCAATTGTCGTAGCGGTCTGGCGTTTTTGCCTTTCGTATGACGACCGATCCGGCGCCATCAGGCAGAGCGATGACGGACTCTGCCTTATCGGCGAAAAACTCATCGACCGCTCTTTCCGCCCCCCTCCAATGAAGGCTTGAGTAGTCATGTACGATCAGGAAGCCCCCGGGGATGAGGCGCGGATAAAAATATTTCAGCGCACTAACAATCGGCGCATACAAATCGCAATCTAAATGGACCACGCAGAATGAAAGATCGTCCGGCATCTGCGATGTCGATTCCGGAAAGTAACCTTTGACGTAGCGAACGCTGTCCTCGCCTACTAATTGCCGGACGGCGGCAAGCGACGTGTCGGTGAACTCGACGCGTGAGTTGACGTCAATTCCCGTCAGATCCGCCTTGTTGAAGCCTTCGAAGGTGTCGAGAAGATAGGCTGTCGAGCCCAATCGGCGCGCAAATTTTGCCAAAAGCGTCGCCGTGTTCCCTTTGTAAACTCCAAGCTCGGCTACGTCGCCCTTGAGCCCTTCCTTCACAATTTGATCGAAAAGGAGGCAGAAAAAATAAAAGCGAGCCATGTCGCCCTTATTGCCGTCCATTCCCGCAATAAAACCGTGGACCTCGTCCTGCAGATCGAGGAGGCCCCCGGTCGATCGATATCTCGGGTAATTGCCCCCATATCTTTGCGGAAGATCCGCACGATACGGCCATGGGCCCGAACCGCCGGCATTAGGATTCTTGGCATCCATTTTGCTAATCCCTTAAACGACCAGCGCGCTTCAACCAACATATATTGATCTATCACGCGTACACGACATCATAAAAGCCATAAATGGCCGAAAAAATGGTCCGAGTAATATCGGACCATAGGCCAGCTTTATTGACTGGAACGTATTTGCTAGAGTACGCAACCTCAAGCGCTTATTCTCGTTAGATCGAGCGCAGCGGCCTTCAAATCGGTTGGTGTGTGGGGATGATTGATGGCTGATGCAACTGTCTTGGAGTCTGCCTTTTCTTCGTTGGACCAGGGCCTCGAGGCAGCCCGGAAGGAAATCGCCCGGAACGATCCTCAAGCCGCGTTAGCAATTTGGTCGGAGCTTCGGCAGAAATTTCCCGATAATCCGATCGCCTATCTGCATGCGGCGTTGGTTCTGACGAAGCTCGCACGCCACGAGGAAGCCGAAACGCTGCTGTGCATCGGCCGCAAGCGCTTTGCGGATCATGCTGGTTTCATAATCGAGCATGCCTGGGCCGCGCACAATCGAGGCGATTTAGCGGAGGCGATCCGGCACTGGGAAGACCTACGCGGGCAATTTCCCGATCATCACGCCGGCTATACAGGCGCAGCGATCAGCTTGCGAAGTGCGGGACGTCTTGACGATGCAGATGAAATATTAGTGGCTGCATCCGCGCGGTTTCCAAACGAGCCTGCAGTAGCGGCCGAGTACGCTCGGCTTGCCCATCATGAGCGGGCTTGGCCGGAAGCCATTTCTCGATGGGAGAATGTTCGGCAGCGCTTTCCAGATCAACAAGCTGGCTATATCGGCGGCGCAACGGCCCTTCGTGAAACGGGCCGATTTGAAGAGGCTGAGGATTTATTGCAATTGGCAATGGTGAGATTGCCGGACGACTTGGCGCTGATGATCGAGCGCGCCTGGCTCGCACACCATCGCGGCGATCATGTTGAGGCGATCCGACGCTGGGAAGAGGTGCGTCGAGAATCCCCGGCTCATCACGCCGGCTACACAGGTGCCGCTGCAAGTTTGCGGAGCGTCGGACGTTTCGATGACGCAGATCAAATTTTGGTTACTGCAGCCGCACGATTTCCAAACGAGCCCATGGTTGCCGGGGAACACGCTTGGCTCGCCAACCATCGCCGAGATTGGGCCGAGGCCGTGACGCGATGGGAAGCTTTTCGGCAACGGTTCCCCAATCAACAGGGCGGATACACCGCGGGTTCGGTAGCGTTCCGAGAATTGGGGCGATTTGAGGAGGCCGAGGCTTTATTGCAATCGGCTTTGGAACGTTTTCCCGGTGAGCAAGCGCCGATCGTCGAGCACGCCTGGCTCGCGGTCGCCCGACGCGATTGGCCTGAGGCCATTCAGCGCTGGGGGCGCGTGCGCAAAGACTTTCCCGAACACGTCGAAGGTTATCTGCGCGGCGCCAGCGCGCTAACTGAGATGCGTCGGTACGAGGAAGCGGAAGCGCTTTTGTCAAAGGGTATGCGACGATTCCCAGATCACCGTGGTTTGCTCTGCGATCATGCATGGCTTGCCGTATGGCAGCGGCACGAAGACGAGGCTTTGGAGAGATTCGGCAAGGTACGAAAGAAGTTCCCGAACATTGCCGCGGGATATCTCGGGGAAGCACATTGTCGGCGCAATCAACATCAATTCCGGGAAGCGGAAGAGATCCTGGAACGCGGCCATGTCTTGGTGCCAGATGAGCCACGCATTCTCCTCGATCACGCCCAAATTCCGATAAGCGCACCACGGCGCGACGAGCGCAATTACGACGAAGCGCTGCGGCGCCTAGAAACTCTGCAGGCGAAGTTTCCGCAATTCGAGGAAGGCTATATTTCCACCATCCGGCTTTTGCGCGACGACAACCGCCTTGACGAGGCAGACACGTTCGGCGCGGCTGCGACGCTGCAGCTGCCGCACAGTAGCATGCTCGCCGTTGAGCACGCTCACTCTGCGCGTGCGCGGGCCGACTGGCCCACGGCTATCCGCCGGTATGCCGACGTCAGCGAACGCTTTCCGCGCCAGCCGGCCGGCATGATCGGTCTAGCTAGCGCGCTATCAGGCTGCGGTAAACATGTCGAAGCCGAAGCCGTCTTGCGTGAAGCAATGAAGCTTTTTCCTACGGAAAAAGCGGCGTTCTCTGAATTCGCCGCCGTGGCGGCACGACAATCCGACTGGAAAGAGGCCCTGACTCGTTGGCTCGAGGCATCCCGCCGATTTCCCCACGAAAAGGAATTTGCACAGCACATTTTCGAAACTCGGCTGAGGCTGCTCGAAGACGAGGCAACGAGCGCCGAAGCGATCGCGAAGGACCATCTCGGATCCGGCGCGGTAGATGCCAATGCGGACATGCGCGACCTGATGCTCAAGTTCGAAAGCCTTGGCGGAACTAATCTCGGATGCGAATTTGGCCTCATCCAGCGTGAATACGAGGCCGAGCCACTTGGTTTGCTCCGCTGGACCGATATCAAACCGCAGGCACTCATAGATGCCCTCGTCAATCGATTTGAGGGCGTAGGCGACCCTGAAAATACGAGACTCATCAAGCGGCCCGTTGAGGAAGTGCCGGAATACGCGACTGCGGACAACCGCTACGGAATGGTCATGCACACGTTCGTTCATCAGAATGACGTGGCGGAAGACGAGATGTTTGTTCAATCCTGCCGCAGGCTTCGCTTCCTCCGAGAGAAATTCGTCGAGGATCTTGAGGCGGCTAACAAAATATTCGTCTACAAGATTACCGATCGGAATCTGACGAAGCTTGAACTGAGCGCGATACATTTGGCAATGCGCGCTTACGGCGATACGACATTGCTTTACGTGCGCTATGCGGATCCCGAGCACCCAAACGGAACCGTCGAAGCCGTAAAGCCGGGACTGATGGTCGGCTATATAGATAGATTTGGCGTTGCCAAGGGGTCAGAGACTAGACTTCCAAGCGCCCGCACCTCCTGGTCACAGATTTGCAGACGCGCATTCGAATTGTGGAAAAGTGCGGAAGAATCTCCCCCGATGCGGGTTAGCAGTCCGGCGATTGTTCATGACGTGTCCGAAGACGACGACCCCAGCGGACGCGATCTTGCTATGCAATTCGAGAGCCTCGGCGGTTCCGGTCACGGCTACGAATTTGGCATTTTTCAGCGCAGCCAGGGCGCCGAGCCGTTAGGACTGTTGCGTTGGGCGGATATGGGACACGACCTGCTCACCGAAGCGCTGGAAAACCAATTTGAGGGAGTAGGCTCGCCGGAATATACGGAAATATTCGTGCCGGCAAATGCCGGCGAATATTGGACGACCGACAAGCGCTATCACATGGCCATGCGCAGCTTTATCAAAACCGCCGACGTCACGCTTGATAAGATAACGAGGCTTATGCACCGGCGGCTACAGTTCCTGCGCACCAAGCTGATCGAAGACCTCGTGCAAGGCACCAAGATTTTCGTCTACAAGAACATGTTCCGTAACCTCACGGATGCCGAGCTTACCCGCTTGCACGCGGCGGTCCGCAGTTACGGAAATAACACGCTGTTCTATGTCCGTTACGAGACCCCAATTCATCCGAACGGCGCTGTCGAGACCCCAAAGCCCGGTTTGATGATCGGATATATCGATCATTTCGCCTATTCACCCGCTGACGAGCGTCTTGAGTATGCCACCCCCTCATGGCTCACTCTTTGCCACCACGCTTATTGGGCCTGGATTAAAGTTCGCGAACAAGTTCCGGCTTAGCGAAAAGAGCTTTTAATGTCGCTATTTGGATGAGAAGAAGAACGCGCGACTATTTCCAAACCTGCGCGGCGTAATTAATCAGCGAAGTATACGCAGTCGGATCAGTCTCCGGCAGGTTGCGCTGGGGATGACCTTGCCATGAATTGATCACCACGAAATCCAATCCCAGTTTCGCCGCGGCGGCGTCACGAATATGACGGCGATTCTCCTCCATCCATTGAGCGTCGCTCATATCCGGAGTGCTGTCCGCATTGATGATGAGGCCAGAGCGAACCCCCAATTGATGAAAGTATGCAGTGGCGCGGCGCGCCGTATCCGGCAGGGTTTGTCCCGGTCGAAGGTCGCTCCAATGCAGATCGAGCGAAACCCCTTCGATTGGCTGGTCCGTCGTCTGCCGGAAAACGTTGAACCACGTTGCCATGTCCGGCAGCCACTGGTCGTTTGGAACTTTTCCAGGGCCCTCCGCATCAATCACATGAATATTCGGAAAAGACGCCCGCATGCCCGCCAGGGTCGCCCCTACTCTACGGGCGACCTCAGGTATCGGATATCGGCAATCTTGAGCGTAGTAATGGCCATAGAAAAACGGAGCATCCATTACGACATAGTCCAACGACCCGCCGGCGGCCTTCCATTTCTGCGCGATGCCAACCGATTCGTGGTTGTCGCTCGGGTCCTGAGACATTCCTTCGATGCCCTTGCCGCACGTACCGCCAGTGAACAGCATGCCGTCTTCAAAAGCCACTTTGAGGTGATGAGTATTTATGAAACTAACCAGCGCCGACAGATCCGGATAGCTCCAAGCGATGTTGCCGGGCAGCTTTAAGACTGCGATCCGCGAAAGGGCCGTTTGCCATGGAGCATTGGGTTGCAACATCGCTGGGAAATCATGTTCGGTGTACTCGATCTTGTGCCCCGGGTCGTCGAGATCCCACGTCATGGGGTTGAACCAAATTTGCAGCGGCGCGGCCGAACTTTCCGCCACGCCGACAGACGAAAGAACGATGAGCCAGATCCAGATAATGGCGAGAGGGCGCACGAATTTCACGACAATCTACCTTCCCTGTTTGCTGGCCATGTTCGGGCCGACATCAGGTTGGTTTGCAACAAAACACTGTAGCAGGATGATGACATCTGCGGTCGTGAAAAGGACATGAGCCTACCTGTTAGGCCAACTTGCTGCTCGCCATAATTATTTGCTCCTCGCCATGATGATTTCGACAAGATCGCCGATATTCTTGAGCTTCTCGACCTCGGTGCTGCTCATCTTGATTCCGAACCGAGTTTCCACCGCCACCATAATGTTGAGATTGTTGAAGGAGTCCCAGCCGTCAATATCCGCCGCGGTAGTTTCCGGCTTGAGCACAATTTCTTCATCTGCGAACAGCTCGTGAAACAATTCGTTGAGTCGGGTATAAACGGCTGCTTCGTTCAACACTTCATACCTCGCCAGTTGTCGAGATCGCTCAATACGAGGGGGAAACCTCTACCACTGCAGCGACCTTACCGCATAGTGTAGAGGTGGATGCGCTAAGAAGGCAGCTGCCAAATCGACGACGCCAAAATAGACGTCAAGTCTTTATCATACAGAGCGGCTGCGCCTCTCTATCGGCCTTGACACTAAAAAACGTCCATTGACGCTCACGGGGTCATCCCACTTAAACTCTGTCGTCGGTTAAGCACATCCGCCAGCGAAGCTCGAAATCCGACGACGCTCGGATCCATTTCGGAGGCGGCCCGGAACTCCCGCTCGGCCGCATGCAGATTGCCGGCCTGTACATGCAGGTGACCCAGCCGGCCGCGAATGTGTGCATCCACCACACCGCCGTCGATGACTTGCTCTAATAATGTCATCGCCTCTTTGCGGCGACCCTGCTGTTCCAGGACGTAGGCTAGATCGTTGTATAATCCAGCAATTTGCGGCGACAGCTTGATGGCCTGCCGAAGGACACTTTCGGCGTCAGAATATTGTGCATCCCGGCCCAACAGGTGGCCGAGATAGCCAACAAACAAGACACCATTTGGAGCTAGATCGACCGCTCTCCTTGCCGCAGCAATGGCTTCGGGAAGCTTATTCTGTCGGGCAAGGACATGGCTCAGCGCATGACGGATAGACGCATCGTCAGGAGCAAGATCAGCTGCACGACACAGCTCTCTTTCAGAGTCTTGATTCTCGCCTTTGGCCCCAAGCAAAGCGGCGTAGTGGGCACGAAACCCGACCGCCTCGGCGTCCAGTTCAACGGACCGTCGAGCAGCCGCGATCGCTTCGTCGGTACGTCGCTGCCGGTGCAGCACATGGCTCAGGGCGCAGTAGTATTCCGCGGTATTCGGCGACAAAAGAATAGCCTGCTTTAACTGCTGCTCGGCCTCCGCGTCATGACCTATACATCCAAGGAGTATGCCAAGATGCCGAATTGTCGGTGCATGATCCGGTTCCAGATCGATTGCTCTGCGAGCTGCAATGATGGCCTCATCAAACTTTTTCTCTCGTGTGAGGACATGGCTTAAATGCCTATGCACGTGCACGTCGTCAGGAGCAAACTTGACGGCTTGAAGCAACTCCTCCTCTGCCTCCTGATCCTCGCCCTTGCTCTCGAGCATTGAAGCAAGGTGAGTCCGGAAATGTGTCGCAGATGGATCCCTTTCGATGGCCTGTCGCGCCGCAGCGATCGCCTCATTGATGCGGCGTTGACGGTGCAGTAAATGGCTCAAAGCGAAGTAATATTCAGCCGAGCCTGGCGAGAGGCTAATAGCCTTATTCAAAAGCCGCTCTGCCTCTTCAACGCGCTCTGTGCGCGTGAGAATTACGCCAAGATGCCGAACAATCGCAGCATCGTCTGGATCAAGATCGAACGCAGTCCGCGCGGCCGCTATAGCTTCATCCGTCCGGCCCAAAGTGTCGAGCACGCTGCTTAGCACATGAAAGCCGTGGCTAGACTGCGGAGAACGCTGAAGTGCCGCAGTCAGCACTTCCACTGCGGCCTCAGGTTTCTTTTCGTTGGCAAGGGCTAACCCTTCCTCCAACGGCTCGTTCCACTCGAATCTTATGTAGCGGCTCACAAATTGTTCGAAGGTGAACGTTCCTTCGTTCAAGTACCGATAGGCGTAGTCGGGCCCAGCGTATTTGAGACCGAAATGCCGCTGAACGCTCGGGTGAATGGGGTTAGCCGTCTTAGGAAATGGCGTTGTGGTCAGCCACTTTTCAACGCGCTCGATCGCTGCCTGATCGACGCCCATCATGCGGAACGTCTCTTGGATCATATAGCGAGCCACGCGCAGATTGGGATGGTATGGTGTGAGAAAAATGTGCTCGTCGCGAAAATACTTTTCAATAACCTCGGCAGATTTGAAGCCCGTCGTAGAATCGCGGCTGCGTTGTTTCTCCAGGTTCAATTCCAACAGCCGGTCTAAGCTAACCAACTTGTTGACGTCGAGCTCCAAATACTTTTCCAGTATTTCATCGTGATCAATGCCTTTGTTGATCATTCGGTTGAGATATGAATCGCCGAACTCCGCCGAATAGGGCCCGAGCGGCAAAAAGCGCCGACTGAGCGGCGTTGGATGCGCTTGGCCGCCGAACGGCCACAGAAATCCGGCCGTTACAACAGGCACGCGGTATTTAACGACGCGGTCCGGCACCGTATCGATGTCAATGTTTGGCTTGAATTCGGCAACCTGGTCGACAAGAACATCGGCGTTTTGCAGAGCTTCCGCCGCCGCGCCTGGCGTCAGATTGTAGGCATCTACGTAGACGCCGAAATCGCCCGCCCGGGGGGATACGAAGCTGTTGTACGCATTACAGACTGACAGAATTTGGCAATTGCCTACAAAGACAACCTTCGCCATGCATTTACCCGAGTGCGCTAGGTTCTCGACCGCCTCTCCGAAAGTCGCCGGAGATTATAACTGAATCAATACCAAAATCTCCCGTTGATTTGAAACGCTAAGTTGATTGCGGGCCCGCCGAATATCGCGTTGAATAGTTCGTGATCCCTCCACAACGCAAGAGGTCACATGCTGGTCGGCTATGTCGATTATATAGGCAAAGACTTAATCCAGGGCTGGGCTGCCGACGGCCAAGCGATTAACAGCCCAATTGACGTGCAGATTTCGGTTAACGGCTTTGCCTGGGCAAAGGTGCGCGCGAATCTACTCCGTCCAGACCTGCAAGCTGCAGGAACTTTAGGGTCGGGGAACCACGGATTTCGCTATGAATTCGTTCCTCCGCTGTCGCCCGATTTGACCTACCAGATATCGGTCAGTTTTGACGACACACAGGTCGCGATAGCGAACGGCAAGCGAACCTTGGGGTCGTCCGACCAAAACCGAAAACTCAATCCGATCCTGGTAACAGCCGCTGGACGATCGGGCACCACTCTGTTGATGAGCAGATTGTCGCACAGCCCGCACGTGATTGCCGGTGAGCTATATCCTTTTGAGCTGCGATTACTCTCGTACTATGCGACCGCCTATACCACTCTGACTGCAAAAGGCGACCATAAGCGCTCAACGCATCCCGACGCCATAGAAGGCAACGGTACATCGCTCGGATGGAACCCCTTTTTTCACGACGACTTTAAGTACACGTTCAATTCCCCCGCACTATTCGACGCCTTCTTCGAAAACTATGTCGCGTCCAAAATGGCAACGTCGTTCCAAGACATCATAAATTCCTTTTACTTGAGCCTTGCCATCGAAAAGAAGAAGACTGACGTCGTTTTTTTTGCTGAAAAGTCCAATAATTTACATCCTTGGCCGCGAAGCTTCTCACGTCTGCTGTTTGATTCAGTTAAAGAGATCGTGCTGTTACGAGATCCACGTGATTTATATTGTTCGCACTTAAAATATTTTAATTCTGATCCCTTGGCCGCCCTCGACCAGGTATGTATGGCGTGCAATGACCTGCTATCAATCCGTAAATCCTCAACAGGAGATATGGTCTTTCTTAAATACGAAGGAATTGCGACCAACGCGCCAGAAACATATGACCAACTTTCGAAATTTCTCGGTGTCGAGATTTCCAGATCAAATGAAAGCGGGCGAGAAGGCCATCTATTCAAAGAGCACGGCACCAGCGCGTCTCCGCAAGCTTCGATCGGTCGCTGGCGCCTTGAGCTTGGAACCGAACAGATAAATCGTCTTGAACGTGACTGCGCGGAATTCCTGCATTCCTTTAGCTATGAAAAATAAGATGCCAGACTCTCGAAACTGGGAGATGGCGCTTTACTCTATGACCGCCCTCCGAGTTCCAGTTCCCTCGTCCCCGAGTTCCAGTTCAACGTGAAATGGTCTAGGCCATCAGCCTTCCCGAATTGTCATGATGACTTCGGGAAGCATGAACGACCCGAGATCGAGCGCGTCCCTTTTGTTGCCCTCCTTGTCCACGCCGAGCGGCGCAAAGCCGAGCTTGGCGTAATGGTCCTTGACCATGCCGTTCTTCGCTGTCGGTCGATACTCGCCGATAAGCCTTTTGGCGCCGAGGCGGCGCGCCTCGCCGGCGACGATGCGCAACGTCGCTTCTTCGACCTGACGGCCCAAAACGCGACAACTCATCAGCCATGTATCGATAAAGAGGTCGAGATCGTCCTGCAGCCGGCCAATGACGATGGCGATGATGCCGTTGTCACCGAAACGGTCGAGCAGGCGAAGCTGAATGCCAAAGCCCTTGGGGTCCTGCATCAACGCGGCAACGTCTTCTTCGGTGTAACGCTGCGTCGTCAGGTTGAACTGATTGGTCTTGTTGATGAGCTGGACGGTCCGCTGCAGGCCGATCTTGTCGAACCGGCGCCATAGCAATTCCATCTGCAGGCCGCGCAAATAAGTCGGAAGATCCGCCGATTGCGCCTGCAGCGTCTCACGCGCGGTATTGGCCTGGTAGAGTTTGGTGCGTTCGCGATCCTCGCCGGTGATCGCGAGGCCTTCGAAATAGCCCGCATCGACGACACAATGCGCGAACAAGGCCGGATCATCCGGCACCTCGGGGACCATCACCATTGGTAGTTCGCTGCGTACGAGGTTGCGCTCGAACGGATTGTCGTCGACGAAAACCAGCGAATCGAGACCGATATTGAGCTGCTGGGCGATAGAGCGAATATTCTGCGCCTTGTCTCGCCAATTGGCGGTAAAGCAAGCGATATCGGCGCGCTTGAGGATCATGTCGGGATGTTGTTCGAACGGCGATAGCGCGTTGGCTTCGTCATTCTTGGAGCAAACCGCAAGGATGATGCCGCGCTTGGCCAGATCGCGCGCGTAAGTCTGAAACGCGACGAAGGCTTCACCGGCGGCACTGCCCTGCCCCAGAACGATGCCCTCCAGGCCGTCGTCGCCGATCACCCCGCCCCACAACGTGTTGTCGAGGTCGAGCACCAAACATTTCGCGGAGCGCCCCTGTTTGGCCGCGAGCAGCCTAGCGACGAGGTCGCCATAAAACGGCGTAGCGGCAGGGCTGACCTCCTGTTTGGCGCGATGCCACAGAACCGGATCGTGCCAGCGGTTAATGCCGTCCGAAACCACGCTGGTGTCCAGGCTGAGAAGGTCGATACCAGCTTCGTCGGCAAGGTCACGCAGCGCCTCGTTTACGACTAACGTCACGCGCTGGCGTGAACCGGGTAGTCGATGCTCGTTGTTGCCGAGGAGCGCGGGAAATACTGGCAGAATGGTTTGCTGAATGACAGTGCACCGGAACGCTTGTCGCGCCAAACGCCAGCATTCTCTAAAGTGGGCGATGATCTGGTCGACCGCCGCCTTACTTTGTGCTTCGTCCGCGGCGGCATCGACGCCCCGCATCACATGATATGCATCGAGCGCAAATAGAATCGCAGTCGGCTTGAATTCGTGCAGACCGGATTCCGGGTCCGTGAGCTCTTGCAGATATTGGCCGTAGTCGCATTCGTAGGTCTTCAGCCAAATGCCGTGGCGCAAGGCACCGACCCGCAACGCGGGATGCAGATGGGTGATGGTCGAAGAGCCCAGCACCGCGAGCCGCACCGGCTTGGTGGCGAGCCCGGGCGGCGGAGCGTCCGCAAAAAGCCTCTGCAGCGTCCGGTCTAGCCGGCCAATACGGATGAAATCCATCCGCGTATTGGCGAGCGCCACGAGCTCATTCCATGCCACATTTTTGTCGTCCTCACGGTCAATCTTTTTGATCCGCTCCGGCCATGCCTCTGCCGCCGGCAGCCAGTAGAGATCAAGCGCGGTCAAAGCCTGGCTGTCGAACGGCGCCGGCCGCGGCTGGTGAGTGGGGGCTGCCGCTGCCGTATCGCGATCTGCAACGTCGGACATGGTATGAATTCCCTGATTTAGCGGGCAGTTGAACTCACGACCGCAGAGTGCGGATAATTCCTACGCAGTTTCGGGACCAAACCTTGCCTCGCCTGCGACGTCGCCGCTGGGCCACCCGCCCATCGGATCTTTGCTTGATAGTGTCGTGCGGAAAAGCTCATCAATCAAGCATTCCTCCTGCATTAACGCTACCTGACGGCGCCGCCGGCCACTAAAATGACGCCCTGACGACGAGCCGGCTGATTGCCACCCAGCGATCGAGAGCAGACGTTCGTGGCGGAATAATAACAGAGGCGGGAAGCGCCTGCTCAGCGCCAAAACGACGCCATCCTGCTCGCAAAATATGCAATCGCAAGTCCTACACAGCGCGCCGCAGAGCCGCCACATCCAAAGCGCACACCATGCCCAGTTGCTATTCCGCACGGACAAACAGCGGACGGCCTAGCTTTATAGGCCGAGCGACGAAACGTCTCTGTTCGCTCTATGCTGCTTGATTGCGCTTGATAACTTCGACGAGGTCACCGACGCAGCCCAGGCCATCGATCTCGCGGCTGCGCAGCTTCAAGCCAAATCGCTCCTGAACAGCGATCAAGATTTCGACCTGCTTGAACGAGTCCCATCCTTTGACGTCGGCGGCCGTCATCTGCGGCTTCAGCACGAGAGAGTCGTCGTCGAACACTTCGTGAAAGATGCCCGTCAGTTCCGAATATATCGCTTCGTCGCTCATTGGATCACCCTACAACGTGCACTAACACGCCAAGTTCCGATGTTACCGATATCGATCGGGACGATCGAGGAACTCAAGAACGTAACGCTTGACCCCCTCGCCCAACGGCGTGAAGTCGGAATTGTATCCGGCCTCACGTAAGTTTTTCATCTCGCTTTGCGTGAAGTATTGATAGCTATCGCGAATCTCGACGGGCATGTCGATGTATTCGATATTGGGCAGTCGTCCGAGCGCCGCGAACATGGCGGCAATCATTTCGCGAAAGCTCCCGGCTTGGCCGGTTCCCACATTATATATGCCGCAGATCCGCGGCGTTTTCAGCAGCCACAGCATAACCGACACGACATCGTCGACAAAGATGAAGTCCCGGCGCTGGTCGCCGTCGGCAACTCCTTGGCGGTGCGATTTGAACAGCCGCACTGGATTTCCCGCCTTGGCCTGATCGAAGACCTTACTGACCACACTCGCCATCGCGCCCTTGTGATATTCATTCGGACCGAAAACATTGAAGAATTTGAGGCCGACCCACTGCGGCGGCAGGGGCTTTGCTTTTTCATATCTGTCGACGACGACTTGGTCGAACAGGTGCTTGCTCCAGCCATAGAGATTCATCGGCGATAGCCGTTTAAGGGCCGTCGACGACCAATCGTCGTCAAAGCCGGTGGCGCCGTCGCCATAGGTCGCAGCGGACGAGGCATAGATGAAGGGCACGCGCGCCTCGGTGCACCAATCGAGCAGCATCAGCGACAATCGAAAATTGGATTCGATGATTGCGTCACCGTCGGTCGCCGTTGTGGCGGAAATCGCGCCGAGGTGAATCACCGCATCGAGTTTGCGGCCCGCCAGCCACGCGCGAAGATCGGAGGGAGATACGAAATCGGCTAACTGCCGCTTGGCAAGATTACGCCACTTCAGGTCGAGACCGAGCATGTCGTTGACAACGATGTCGCTGCGGCCGGCCTCGTTGAGCGCGGCCACAGTGTTAGAGCCGATGAAGCCGGCGCCGCCGGTGACCAAAATCATTCGGCTAAATCGGGCATTGTGCGAGGCGGGTAATAAATAACGGAAGAATAGTCAGCTCCTTTTTGAACCACGTACCGCCGCGCCACTCGTGCGCGGCAGATTAAATCTCAAATGGCAGGCGTCCTTCGCTGATGCCGTGCGATTCGAAATGTTCTTGCGCGGAATTTATCTCGCCGTCGTCAATACCTTCAGCGACATCGGGATATTTCGAAATGTAATATTTATCGTCGACTACCACCTTCGATGGCAGACGCCCCTCAAAATAGCCGTCCATGACAAAGTGTTCCTTGGCCGATTTCACAACGCCGGATTGTATCGCCTGTTCCACGTCCTGATAGATTGTCGTGTACCAGACTTCGTCCACCTGAATGGACATCAGGAGCTTTCGAATCAATGACTGGAGCTGATCGTGCGTCATTTGAATCATCTCGCCATTGCCGCGATGATCGGCGACGCCAACTTGTTCCAGCAGCACGGCATAGGGAATAACGTAGCTCGATGTGCTCATTTCAATGATCCGTACGCCGCCCCACGCAAGAATTTATGTTATCTGAATCCCACGTTCAAGCTTCAGAAGGTTGCGGCACATGCCCACAAGAGAGGCAGGCTGCAATCCACTCAGGCACGCCAAACCGCGATGACAGAGATCCTTGCTGGCGTGGTAACAAGGACTGCACGACATGTTTCGCTTTGCTGTGACGGCGACATCACCCTGCGGTCCCCACTCTCGCGCATCTACGATGCCTGATTGAATGCCGATCGTTGGCACCCCGATGGCCGCGGCGATATGCTTTGGGCCGCTATCGTTTCCGACGAATACGGAACACGTATCAAGAAAATATGACAGCTCTTCAAGACGCAATTTACCGACCAAGTTGAAGACACGATCACTATCCGAGACAAGCTCGACAATTCCAGTTGCGAGTTCCGCTTCATCGGGTCCGCCAATAATGGCGAAATGTATGTCCTCAGTAACCAAGAGCGCATTCATCAAATCGGCAAAATAAGGAACCGGCCACTGTTTGGTCTCGTTTCCGGCAGCCGGATGAATGCAGACGACCCGCTTTTTATACAGGCCAGATGGCGAAAGGCGGGAGACGATCGGAACCTGTCGAGCCGACCAGTCGCCGGAGCGCTTGATCAGAGTGCGATCTTGCGTCCCCGCAGCGGCGACCGTGTCGATCAGATTGATCAGATCGGCGGAAATATGTTGGCGCTTTTGCGACAGCTGGACATCGCCCTCAAAGGTCAATGCCACATCCAGCCACGAAAATTCGTTGCGGTGATCGAAGCCCGCCGTCAGCTTCGCTCCAGAATTCCTGAGCAGATTTCGGGTGTCGGAGTGCTTTCGCAAGTCGATGGCTATATCAAAGTCAAGCAGCGTCAATTCACGCTTCAGCTCGTCCAAACGTTCCTTGGCCAGTTCGGCGCGCCCAAGCTGAGAACGCGCATTAAAAAACTCAAAGACAATTACGCGATCAATCGCCGACTCAAGTTTCGCTAAGTCTTTTGACGCCGGCGCCACGAGCGCGGTGAGCTCGGCGTTCGGGAAGCACTCCTTGATTCGCCTAAACGCGGGGAACGCCGTGATGAAATCGCCGATATGATCAACTTTAATCGCGAGAATTCGCTTGATGGCCTGATTTTTAAACAGAGGGAACCCGGCGAAAAGCAGTTCTGTCGGTTCAGGGTCGGGCTGAACAATGTCGTTGTGCTTGTCGAGTGCCGGATGGAAAAAGGGATCTCCCCTCGCTGTGAGGCTAGCCCAGCGGGCATTGAACGCCGCGGCGTCATGTTCGTCTTTCAAATCCTTACGGCTTGCGAGCTCGTGATGGATGAGCCGTGCGAAGGGGGTATAGATGCAGCGCAGCTTCCGCTCGTGTATTCTCAGGCAGAAATCGAGATCATTGTTGATGACGGAATGCGATTCGTCAAACCCGCCGAGCCTTTCGAAAGTTTCCGTCTTAATCAGCATGCACGCCCCGGTCACCGCCATGACGTCGCGCTGGGTGAGCGCCAGACCGAAATAACCGGGATCGTCTTCGGCACAGAAACGGAAGGCGTGACGCGCGAGGCTACCGCCGGCCAAAAACATTCCGGCGTGCTGAACTTTGCGATCGGGATACAGCAGTTGCGGGCCGACGACACCGACCTCGTTGTTTCGCGCCTGATCCAACATCGTCTCCAGCCAATCCGGCTGGATAATCTCGATGTCGTCGTTGAGGAAGAGCAGGTATTCTCCGGACGCTTCCCGCGCCGCAACGTTATTGAACAGCGACCAATTGAATTTGTCGCGAATCTCGACGACGACATCGCAGTTTTCACGCAACCATGATTTCCATTCGCTGGCTTCGTCGGCGATGTTCTCGATACAGATGATCTCGATATTCTTATAGGTGCCGATATTGCGCAGCGAATCGAGGCAGACTTTGATGAGACCGCGCGCCGCGCAGGTCGGAATGACGATCGACACCAGGCCCTCGACCTTGGCCTTCGGCCGGCAGCGATAGGTATTCGAGATGAGTCCTTCTTCGACGCTCCAGGAGAGACGACGCCGCTTTAGCGCGCTTTTCAGAGCCCGCATCTCGACCTCCGGCGTCTCGATATTGTCGCGACCCCTGCGCGCCAGCACGCGCTGCACGTGGGCCACTTCGCCAGCCGTTTCGGTCAGATGCAGAACGGTATCGAAATTTGCCATCGGGCCGCGAAACACTTCACGTTCGGATTTTTGGAACTGCGCAAAACTCGCGCACCAGGGTCTGCCGATATAATTGGTGGCCATCAGCAGCGTCGGCGACCAATCCGGCTTGAAATAGGCGTCCTCGCGGTCAGTCCCGATATTATGCCGCCGCTCGTCCGCATAGATCAAGTCGATTGCCTCGTTGCGGTTGAGCATCAATGCAAACTCGAACAGGGCGTCAGCGGAAAGGACATCGCCGGCGTCGAGCGGAAGTATCAAGTCTCTGGGTCTCGCCTGGGTGTTTAGTTTTTCGATTTCCGCCGCATCGGGAAGCCAAGAAATCCGCGGACCGACTGCGGTGAATTGCTGGTGCACAATCCGTTCCACCGGCGTCGCGATCTTGGCTTCGCCAGTAATGACAGCCGTCCAATCGTCATAGGACTGAGCCGCGATGCTGCGCAGCGTAGCGGGCAGCGCCTCGATCTGATCGCGCCGGCAATTCACACAAATGTAGAATGTCGGACGGAACTTGAACCTTTCCTTTATCTGTTCCTGGAAAAGCAATTCGGTGGCGGGAATACGTTCCCGCATGCTCCACGGGCCAGGTAGCTCCCCGACCTGTCCAACATCGATCTCGAAGCTAAAGATTTTCTCGGTGTTGGTATTCGTCTTGGCCCTTACCGTAACCGAGTGATGCCCCTCGGTCAAAAACCGGTGTGGCAGCGAGAACGCGAACCCGCTCAACAGCGCATTGTCCCAGCCGTAGGTTGGAAAAGTCTTGGCCACGTCCTCGCGGCGAATGCCGTAATAGGCCGAGCCAACATTCAGGTCATCGAGTTCAAAGTCGATCGAAGCGATCCGGTCCTTTGCAATAGCCCAGCCGTTGATTGCAAACGTCCCCTCCACCAGGCGAGTCGCTTTGCTAGCCACAACCTGCGGCTCGTCTATTGTGAGCTGAATCTCGTCAGCGGACTCGTTGGTTACCGGCTCTCGGGAGTCTGGAGCATCTCTGACCGCAACGGAAAGCTTGTTGACATACGTCTCTCCATCGAGAGACACAATTTCAACGCAAATGACATGCTCGCGCTTAAGCTTCGCGGGATCAAGCTTCTGCCAGAAGCTAAAGCCCGCTTTGCTCGAGTTTGGAATGGTCGGGAACTTATTGCCGATGTCTGGCCGGTCTTGGCCGTAGTCAGCAATGCCGACGACTTCGCCTTCAAAGATGACTCTGATCTTGTCGACGCCAGCGCTCGATGTGGCCCATCCGACCACCGCAAGATTTCCGGCACGCGTTAGTTCTATTGAATCGCAAAAGAACCCATGAGTTTCTCTTGGCTTCCGGCGGGATACGTTGTTCGGAATCTCAACTTCAAACTGTTCTTCTCGGGATACGCCACCTATTGATTGAGCAATAACCTTAACCTGCCCCACTGTGCTTTGTGGTTCCCCAGCGAGAAAGCGAGTGACATCGGCTATTAGGAGAAAGCCAGATTTTCCGGCATTGGTGAATTGTGGCCAAGCGAGTGCCACGTCGGGGCGATCAAGCTCTAGCTCGGCGCCGCCCAAAAGTTCCGACCCGAAATAAACTTTGACCAATTCAATGCGTGAGTGTGAGAGGACCCAACCCTTTACTCGCAATAACCCGCGCCTGTTGACGTTTTTCTCCTCAATATAAAGAACCATGACTGGTTCGGCATGAGGGTCTGTCTGGAAGGGCAGCTCGGCTTGCGGGAGCTCTAGCCTCAATATTGACTGAACTTGCTGCTCTTGGCCTTTGCGGTCGCGGGCAATGACACTTAGCGGCAACCCTTCGCTTGCAAACTTCGCCGGCAAATTGGCGAGTTGCTCGCGTGTGATCTCGCACGTGAATCCGCTATTCGCGAGCGGCGGATGTTTCGGATAGGCCTTCGCGAGATCGTGGCGATAAAGACCGTAATTTGCGGATTGAACGATGTCCGCACATTCGACGATGATTTCCTTTATCTCGGCAACGGCTACCGCGAAACCTTCGATCACGATCGCAGACGACGACGTGATGACTTCGCTCGGCTTCGGGCGCTCGACAACCAGCAGGATGGACTTCGATTCCGCGATCGCCTGTGGAGCAGCAGAATTGGTATCCAGTTCAGCCATCGAAGCTCTTTCAAACTCTCGAACCGGTTCGAATGCTGCGCTCGCGGCCGAAATGCCGCCCCAAGAGAGAACCAATGACAAGCAAAATGGCGCTCGTTCCCTCTGACCTCCGGCTAGGTCGCCGCAGATGAGGTAGATATTTGCTTTCTACTTTGGCTGCGGAACACGCGCACACGGCCGGAGCGTTTTGCTGGCGAAGAGGGACTTCCAGTCGCCTCCTGGTCTTTGTTTTGCTGTTCGACCATGGCGGCCGCCGCCACCGGTTCCGGGGCTGGAACTTTTCGTAGGAACTCATCAACCTCGCGCTGACGCGCCGGTGCGGCCGGCGGCTGCAGCGGAATAGGCTGGTCAACCGGATCGATCCGGACCCTCAAGCCGACCAGAGGCTCGCGCCCTGTGGGACCGGTTAAGACCACACGCTGGCCGACGGCCCGCATCTGCGGCGAACCGAGGAAGATAGAATCGACCACAAGCTGCTGCCCCTGCGCGGCAGCACCTGAAAGTTCAAATGTCGCCCCGACGAGGGGCAAAGCGCGGCCTCTGGTTCCGGCGAAATTTCCAACTTCAACCAGCGGCCCCATTGTCGGCCGCGGTCCGCCCAACGTCACGGAATACCGCAGAGTAAGGTCTGGAACTTTCGCGGGCCATTGCAAGGCAATGCCCTCGATGCGCGATGGCGCCAACGGACCGGCAACCCAATTGTCGGCGTCAACCACGACATCGCCCTGGCCGGCAACATGGCCCAGCACGCGGAAATTGGTGAGATCAAGCGGCCCGACAGGCGCACTTTGCCTGATGCCACTAGGATCCTGCGACAGGGCGATCACCTGAACCCGCGCGGCGGTCGAGCCGTTCGGGTGTGAGGCGGTAACTACGAGGTGTAACCGCGCGCTGCGCGTGGCGCGGGCAACGAGGCTCGCGCCGGGCGACCAGAGCACCGCCTCGTCGGCATCGGGCGGAAGAATGAACTCTACGGAACTTTCGCTGCCCTTTTCCGGGCTAATGCGGACCAAAGGCGGGCGACGGTTATCGTCACTGGTCTCGTACTTTATGAGGAACAATCCCCTTTGCATCTCGAGGGTTTTTTGTTGTGAATTTAGCTCCATAGACTGCCCCGCTGAAGGCTGACGCTACGTTGCGTTGCAATATACTCGGGGACCTACAGGAATGCTATCGTGTTGTCGCTTTAAGGAAAACTTCAATTGCTTTCCGCCCCGCCTGGATCATCCCGCTAAGTTGCTTCTGCCTCTCGGTGAATTGAGGGAAGAAAAGCTTAAGCGGTTAAGCATGGCATCGTCGACGTTGATATGAAAAAAATCCTATTCGTTCACAACAACTTCCCGGCTCAGTATCGGCATCTGGCCGAAACGTTGGCGAACCGTCCTGATATCCAGCTTGCGGCCATAGGCACGCAAACCGCCCGCCGAATGCCCGGCGTCAAGCTGATGAAGTACTCGGTCCGCGACCCCAATGTCGCGGCGACCCATCCTTTCGCGCGCCGATTCGATCTGGAGTGTCGTCGTGCCGAAGAGGTCCTATACGCCGCTTCATCCTTGGCTGCGGGAGGCTTTGTGCCGGATGTCGTCCTGGGACACCCAGGCTGGGGAGAGACGCTACCGCTGCGCTCGGCCTTTCCGAAGGCGCATCATGTGACTTATTGCGAACTCTTCTACAGGGTGGACGGCGAAGACAGCGGATTCGATCTCGAATTCCCGCAAACCGGCATGGATGGCGAGGTCGGGCTCCGCCTCAAAAACGCCGCCACCCTTCTGGCGCTCGTCGATTGCGATCGTGCTGTTTCTCCCACTGAGTGGCAGCGGTCGACCTATCCCGACGAGTTCAAATCCAAGATCAAGATCATCCATGAAGGTGTCGACGTCGACCGCGCGAAACCTTCGGCCAATGCCAAGTTGCGTTTGCCTTCGGGCGTGACATTGAGCAAGAAGGACGAGGTCGTCACCTATGTCTCGCGCTGCTTCGAGCCGGTCCGTGGATTCCATATTTTCATGCGCGCCCTGCCGCGCATTCTCGCCGCCCGACCGCGCGCACAGATAGTTCTCGTGGGCGGCGAAGGCAATCCGTATGGCGCATCGCCGCCGGAGGGAGAAACCTGGAAATCGCTTTTTCTCAAAGAGGTCGCCGGTCAAATCGATCAAAGCCGTGTGCATTTTCTAGGACACCTCGCTCACCAGGATTTTCTTCACGTCCTACAAATTTCTTCGGCGCATATCTATTTCACCTATCCTTTTGTGCTGTCCTGGTCGCTTCTGGAAGCTATGAGCACCGGCTGCTTGATCATTGCGTCGGCCACGGCTCCGATCCAGGAAGTGGTCAATTCTGACAATGGAATTCTTGTGCCATTCTTCGACGTCGAGCAACTTGCCGATCGCGTCATCGAAGCACTGGCATATCCGCGCCGCTTCAAGTCGATGCGCGCTCAAGCCCGTGCGATGGCGGTCAAGGATTTCGATTTGCACCGGGTTTGTCTGCCGAAAATGCTCGACTTTCTCGGATTTGAATCGAACGAGCGAGATACTAAACTTGACGATCCCGTGCTGGTATCAAGCGACGAAGAGATTTAGGAACCGGTCGCAGCGAGCGGAATTGTGGAATCGTTGGACGAGCGGTTTCTTGGAACCTGTGACGATCGTGATCGATGGGCGATGAGTGCGTCTGGGGGTCGTTGACGTGCAATTCGACCTGATGCTGCTTGACGAAGAGCGCCATTCCGCGGCGTTAGAGTCACTGGCGCTGCAGCGCCTCGCCGCCGGCGACTTGACCCAAGCTTTCAAACTTGCCGATCGCCGTTGCCGGATTCCGCCGATCGCCAAAGCGCACCACTACACGCTCCGCGGCGAGATCTGCCACCAGCTCGGCGACGCCGAAGCGGCGATCGCCGACGTCGCACGCGCGCTCGAACTCGCGCCCAACAATGTCTCGGCTAATCGTCGGATGCTGGCATGGAGCGAGAGTGCGACGAAAGTCGACGCCGCACGGCGCTTGCTCGCGGCGGAGCACGATTTCCCGAGACTAGCCGAGGCTATCGCCGCGTTGCGCGAGGCCGGACAGAGCGCATTCGCGGGAGTCGAATGGACGGAAACGACGGTCCGGGGATGGGCTGTGTGGGATCCCGCGGATCCCGTCCAGGCCATTATCGAGAGCGAAGGGGTCGGCAGCAAGTCGGAGCGGCTGGTTGCGGATCCCCGACATCCTCTGGCGACCGACACCGCTAGCGCCGCAAGTTTTGCGTTCGATCGCCCGCGGTCGTGGACGTCGCAGCGTTTGGCGCTTTACGCGGGGGAAACATTATTCTACCAAAAACGGCTGCGGCCCAATGCGCAACATCGCCGGGCGAATGGAGCGCAGCCGCGCCGTCCGGCGCCATCCTCGCCGGACTCCATCAGCATCATTGTTCCGATCTACGGCGATTACGAAGCCACCAAAGCCTGCCTGGAAAGTTTGCTCCGCGAAGTCAAAGCCGAACCCGGCATACGCGTCATCGTTATCGACGATGCATCGCCCGATGAAAAGATCAAGGGCATGCTGCCTTCACTAGAGGGCGAGCCGCGCATCCGGCTGATGACCAACGCGCATAATCTCGGCTTCGCCGAATCGGTCAATCGCGGTCTCGAGGAAACCGGAAGGGACGATGTCATTTTTCTCAATGCGGATACCGTCGTGCCGCCGGGCTTTGCCGCGCGGCTTAAAGCCGTGGCGCACAGCGCGCCTGATATCGGCACCGTTACGCCGCTGTCGAACAACGGAGAGTTCACGAGCTTTCCGGTGCCGTTTCGGTCCAATCCGATTCCGACTTACGAGGAGATTTGCACTATCGACGCGACCGCGGCGCGCGCCAATGCCGAAGCCGCCATCGATCTGCCTAACGGTATTGGCTTCTGCCTCTATGTGACGCGCCCATGTTTGGACGCAGTCGGGCGCCTCTCCGAAGCGTTTCACCGCGGCTATTACGAGGACGTCGATCTTTGCCTGCGCGCGCGCGAATTCGGCTTTCGCAATGTCTGCGCCACTTCCGTCTTTGTCGGCCATGCCGGCTCGCGTTCTTTCGGCGCCGAAAAGCGCTCGCTCGTAGTGCAGAATCTCGAGACGATCGAGCAATGGTTTCCGAAATACCGGCTTGAATGCGCGGCCTTTCTTGAGGTCGACCCGCTGCGGCTCGCGCGCGGAAACATCGAACGGACGATGGCGGCGGACAATAAAAAGGCCACGCTTCTGATCAGTGGTTCGGGGCTCACCATGCGCGTCGCCGAGACGCGCGCGCAAGCTCTCACATCGAAAGGCGCCTCGGTATTGCTGATCGAAATTTGCGCGACCGGTTCCGGGCCGGCCATGCGGATCTCAAATCCGTCCAAAGGCGCTCCGCAATCGATTACATTTGGACTTGCGGCTCCATCGGAATGTGCCGAGGCGGTCGATTATTTGCGGCTTGTTGCGCCGGCCCGGATCGAGATCGCCGGTGCGGCAAAAATTCCCGTTGCCGTTCTCAATTCGATCCTGCGGTTGAAATGTCCCGTGGATCTGCTGATCGCCGACGGCGGCCTATTGTGCCCGCGCGGCGCTTTCATCGGTTCGGATGCAAGCGCGTGCGACGCGCCGCGCCGTGAACGTCTTTGCGACGATTGCCTCTTTGGACTATCAGAGTTCGTGAACCCCCGTTCGCACGCTCTGAAGGAATGGACAGTGGCGTGGGAGAAACTTCTGCATCAGGCCCGTCATATCTATGCGCCCGATCTTCACGCCAAATCTTTCGCCTCGCGTTTTCTTGGGCGTCGTGAGATCACCGTGCTCAAGCGCCCAAGGGTAGTATCGGCGCCGCAGCAACGATCCGCTGTGGCCGCCGAACAATCAATCGGATTTGTCGCCGTTGGGGACGGCATCGCGGAATTTCGATTGATGAAACGCGTGGCATTGGCGATCAACCACGAAATGCCTGAGCGACCTATCGTGGTCATCGGCGATACGATAGATGACCTCGACTTGATGAAGCTTGATAACGTCTATGTCACCGGCGCCGTCGAGACGAACGAATATGATCGGGTCCTACAACATTATGCGATCGACAAACTGTTCATTCCGGTCAGACGGCCATTGTTCGGACACCCGAAAATTGCCGCGCTCTCGGGCAAGGTGCCCAGCGCCTTTTTCGATTGGTCATTGGGCGAGGTCTCGCCCCGGCCGATGGATTTGCCGCTCAGTCCCTATCTGACCGACGATGAACTTGCGGCGGCGCTGGTCCCCTGGCTCTCACAAGGTTGAGAAGATGAACGACGGTGGGGCAAAAGCGGCCGCAGGACGAACGCAGCAATTGCGGAGCGACTTCTTTCGGCTCGATCATGATACCTTTGCCGGCCACGTTGCGGACGAGAGCGATCTTGATCGGCGCTTTGTCGTGGAGCTTTTGCTTGACGGTTATCCCTACAAAATTGCCCGCGCCGACGCCTATGCCAGCGAGCTCTATATCGAGAATGTTGGTGACGGCTGCTACGGTTTTGTCTTCACGCTTCCGGAGCTGGCGATCGAGCAAAGCTCGGTCGTCGAGGTTCGGCTTGCCAATACGCTCTTTCCGATCGGACATCCGATATTTCTGGACCAAGCCGACAGCAGCCTGAAACGGAGCCCTGCCAATGAGTTACGCTGGCTCGGCGGCCTGCGCTTCGAGGGCTGGTGCGTCTGCGCCCAAGACGAGATTCCGACGGTGGCCGCCGTCATTGACGGCGAACGGGTCGCCGAGGCGAAGGCTATTCATTGGGCAAATGTCGGCAGGTTCAACGAGGCGAGGCTGGCGCGGCGATTCGATCTTCATCTGCCCGAGCGGTTTGCCGACGGTCGCGTACGGCGTGTGCATTTCATCCGGGATAATGCCGAGGACTTTCCCGGCAGCCCCCTCTCCATCGTCGCCTTTCACGACGGTCTCAAAGCAGTGATCGATCGATTCGCTGAATTGGAATCGGAACGGCCGCGAGGCGAGCAATTCGATCGTCTTCTTCCTATGGCGATGCCATTCTCGGACTACGCCGAATGGAAGCGGCGGTTTCCGACCGCGCCGGAAGATAAAGCCGGCGAGGCGGCCATCGCGATTGCCCTGATTGGCCTAGGCGATCCCGAACTGTCGCTCACAAGTTTGCAGGACGGCGATTTCCCCGATTGGGTCGCTGCCGCACTACCGGAGACGAACGGTCCGTCGACGTATGACCCAGAGCAATTGCGGCAGTTTCTGGAGGGAGACGCAGAGGAATGCGAATATGTGATTTTTGTTCGCTCCGGCGTGCGCTTCGCGGCTGGCGCCCTCCAGCGCATTGCAGCCGCTTTCCTCGAGTTTCCCGAGGCGATCGCCGTCTATGGCGATTTCGATATCATCGGTACCGACGGCGCGGAATGGCCGATCTGCTTGCCGGCATTCGATTACGAGCGCTTGTTGGAGCAGGGCTATTGCGCACATTTATTTGCAATGCGCAGGCAAACCGGGCTGGACGCAGCAGCCCCGGATGTCGCCGACCTTTATCGGCTGTTCATGTTCATGCTCGATGCCGACTCACCGAGACATGCCAAGATCGTTCACATCAGTGGCTCCCTCGCGGCGTTCCCCACCTTCGACCTCACTTTGGATGATTCACTTCTTGCGCGTGCTACGAATGAGCATTTGCGCACGCGCAAAGTGACCGCTCAGATAACCAAAACCTCGCATGCACTGTTTCCTGCCGTGCAGATTGTTCGGACGCCGCCAACGGGATCGACGACAATTGTCATCCCGGTGCGCAACCGGCTTGAGCTTCTGCAAACTTGCCTGCGTTCAATTCAGCCGGCGGTCAGCAAGGGCAAGGTCGACGTCATGATCGTCGACAACGACTCGACCGACCCACAAATGACCAAATATATCAATGGCTTACGGGGAGACGGCGTGAGCGTCCTTGCCGTTCCAGGCGCATTCAATTTTGCCCATTTGAACAATGTCGCCGCACGGCAGGCCAAGGGCGACTTCCTGTGCCTGTTGAATAACGACGTAAAGGCCATAGACGATCAATGGCTTCGCGAGATGCTGAGCCGGATGAGCGAGGAGGATGTCGGCGCGGTGGGCGCGCTGCTACTGTGGCCCAGCGGCGTCGTTCAACATGGCGGCACCGTTCTGGGACCGAATTTCGCGGCCGCGCACGCCTTCTGTGAACGCATGCATAACGATCCGGGCTATACCGATCTGCTTTGCGCCGCGCATGAAAGCAGCGCGGTCACGGCTGCATGTTTGCTTACCCGTCGGCAAGACTATCTCGACGTTGGAGGCATGGATGAGTTGCACTTTCCGGTGAACTTCAACGATGTTGACTACTGCTTGAAATTGCGTGCGATGGGCAAGCGGATCGTATTCACGCCTCACGCGCGGCTCTATCACTTTGAATCGGCGAGCCGGGGCCATGACAAGATCCCAGACCGCGCCGCCCGTTTTGCGCGCGAGTTGCAGTGCTTGCGGGCGCGCTGGGGCGAGCATTTGATTGCCGACCCCTATTACAATCCGGCATTGTCGCTGGACGCCACGCCGTTTTCAGCCCTGGCTTGGCCGCCGCGCTTGCGCCATGCGCGCATGGTCACGGCGCCGATTCCAGCCGACATACCGCCCGGATTTTAACAATGGTAGCGACACGATATAAGGATCGTTCCATTCCGCGGGCACCGAACAAGTCGTGGAGAATGGGCGAAGAACCTGATCCGAAGCTGCAGATCAAGGTGCAGGAATACGCGATGTCACAAACTGAAGCGAATGTGTTCGAGCGCGGGCAACCAACCGGAAGCGGCAGCCGCCGGGTTCTCAACACCGGTTGTGGTGCCTATTCCCCCGAGCGGCTGCACGCCACGTTTCGCAATTCGGGCTGGAAAGAAGTGAGGTTCGATATCGATCAAGCGGTCAACCCCGACATCCTCGGTTCGATCGTCGACATGAGCAAGATCGAGAGCGGGAGCTTTGACGCGATATGGTGCTCGCACAATCTCGAGCATTTGCACACGCACGATATCCCTAAGGCGCTCGCCGAATTCAACCGCGTGCTCAAGCCGGATGGCTTTGCGTTGATTGCGACGCCGGACCTCGAGGCGATCGCCGAGCTCATCGTCAACGGGCGTTTGGAGGATACCGCCTATCAGTCGCCGGCCGGACCGATCACGGCGCTCGACATGCTGTTCGGGCTCTCGACTTCAATCGCACGCGGCAATCTATTCATGGCGCATAATACCGGCTTCACCGCCGATCGGATGGGGCGGGTCTTGATCGAGACCGATTTTGCCGAGGTCCTGGTGAAAAGAGGGGCGCATTTCGATCTCTGGGCGCTGGCCCTGATGCCTGACGCCGACAAAGACAGCATCTTGGCTCACCTTCGCGCCAGCAACCTCGACCTGGTGCCCGACTCAGTGTGAGCTTGATTTGGCAAGGTCGGCGAGACGTGCCGCGCCGGTTTCGCTGCCCTGGCGCGCCGCTTTCTCGTACCAATGCCGTGCCAGCGTCTCATCTTGATCGACGCCGCGCCCCAACCGGTAAGCCTCGCCCATCGCCACCTGAGCCTCCGGCATACCCTGCTCCGCGGCCTTCTGAAACCACGTCAGCGCTTTGGACAGATCGGCCTCGCAGCCTTGTCCCTTGGACACCATGACGGCAAGGTTGTACTGCGCCAGCCGATGGCCTAGGCGCGCCGCCGCCTCATACCAAAGCACAGCATTCCCGAAATCCTGCGGCACGCCTTGGCCGGTGCAATACATGACCGCGAGCTGGAATTGCGAAGCGGGGTGATCGCCGTGCGCCGCGCGCTCGAACCACGCCGCGGAATGCTCGGGATCGCTCTGCACACCGGCACCATTGAGATGCAGCATTCCGAGCGTAAACTGCGCGTCGGCTTGACCGGCTTCCGCAGCCTTACGATACCATGGCATAGCTTGATCAAGTTTGGTTTCGGCGCCGTATTTGCCGGAATAAAGATGACCGAGATGCATGGCGGCGGGCGCATGTCCGGCCTCCGCGGCTTGCTTGAGTAGGTCTTCAGCGCGATGCGGGTCGCGTTCCGCGCCGTCGCCCTGCAGATGCAGCAAAGCAAGCGTTGTCTTGGCTTCTGCATCGCCGCTCTCGATTGCCTTGCGGATGAGATCAAGACCGAGACTCAAATCCCGTTCCACGCCTTCGCCCGCTAAATAGAGTTTTCCGAGTTGGACTTGCGCAGCAGAAATGCCGCGGTCGGCGGCGGCTTTGTACCATTCAATGGCTTTTGCCGGATCGCGCTCGACGCCGGTGCCTTTGGCATAGAAGACCGCGATATTGAAAGCGGCGGTGGAATGGCCTTGCTCGGCCGAGCGCTGGAACCAGCGCGCCGCTTCGCGAAGATTGAGAGGGGTACCCGTACCTGTGGCGTAGAACCTGCCGATGATAAACTGGGATTGTACGTCGTCGAGTTCGGCAGCTCGCCGGTACCAATCCGAAGCCTCGCGCAGATCGGGTTCGACACCTCGTCCGCGCGTGTAGAATTCGGCCAAACTGATGATGGCCGGAAGATAATTATGCTTGGCCGCCTTGCGGAGATGTGTTTCAGCTCTGTCGAGATTCTCGGGCAAGCCTTGACCGCTGAGATACATTGTGGCGGCGTTGAAGTGCCCCCGCGGCTCGCCGGCTTCCGCTGCTTTCAGGAAAAGTTGGGCCGCCTGTTCAATGTCCTTCGGCCGGCCCTGGCCATTTAGATAAAGACTTGCCAGCGCTACTTGAGCGCTGGGGTGGCCGTGATCGGCCGCCTTCTGATACCAATCGGCCGCAAGCGAAGTGTCGCGTTCGACCCCGAGACCTTGGTAATAGATATCGCCAAGTCCGAATTCAGCCGCAGCATTGTCCTGAGCCGCCGCCAGCAGAAACCAGCGGCATGCCTCATCGTAGTCCTGGGTGCAACCTCGTCCCCAACGATAGAGATCGCCAACGATCGTCTGCGCCTCGGATTTCCCCCCCTGTGCCGCCATCTGCAGGTAATGCAGTCCCTTCTCGTCATCCTTTTCGACGGAAAGACCGTTGGGGAAGAGTAAGTCGAGATTCTTCTGGGCTGCGTCATTATTGCGGGCGGTCGCCGTTTGTAGCCAACGATCTTGATCCGTCCCCCACCTGTGAATGGGGGTGCCATGCAAATGAATGAGCCCAAGCTGATATTGCGCGTCGGTATGGCCCTGTTCGGCGGCACGAGCGTACCAGACTAGAGCGTCGCCCCAACTGTGAATCACACCCCGGCCGTGCTGGTAGAGCAGTCCCATCCGATACTGCGCTTCGGCATTGCCGTCGTTAGCGAGATCACGCCAATCGCGCAGCGCCTCGACGTATCGTTTGGCGTCGTAGGCGACCGTCGCCCGTTCCAAGCGTCGTGACGTGGGATCCCCGCCGGATGTTGTGCGGAAACGCTCAAGCAAGTTCAGCACGGACGACCTCAGGGCTCGCGCATGGATTCGCCAAAGCCAGCCATGACACCTCCAAACACATAGGCGAGCACTGAGCGACGGCCGACGTTCATGTCGGCTGTCAATGTCATGCCGGGGATCAGCCTGAAATTCGGTCCAACATTGATAAATTTCGTGGCGTCGATACTACATCGCACCTTGTAATAGGGATCGATCGGCTTGCCATCATCGTCGGTGGTGAACGCATCGTCGCTGACCCAACGCACCTTACCGGCGGCAGTGCCATGCTCCATGTAATTGAACGCTTCGATCTTTAGCGTGCAATCATCGCCCACGCGCACGAAGCCAATGTTGCGGGACGCAACGTCAGCCTCGGCTTCGAGTGGTGTGTCCATCGGCATCAGCGTGAGAAGCGGATCGCCTTCCCTCAGCACCGAACCGACCGACAATCTCGCGACGGTCAAAACAATCGATGGTTCCTCAGCCGTCCAATGCACCAGGTCCTGGTGCTTGACGGCCTTTTCAAGTTGAGACTTGGCGCTATCCACGCTGCCGCGCGCAGTCACCAGATCCTGGCTGAGATTGGTCTGCCACTGCTGAACGAACGCCTGTCGGTCAGAGTTCAATGACGCCAGGGTGTGATTCGATTCCGCTAGGCTGTTGTTGTCGTATGTGAGGTTTCGCATCAGATCGATATGCTGATCTTGCGAAATCAGCTTGTTAAGCTCCGAACCGCTGCCGTGCTCGGCAAGAATGGTCCGCATATCCTCAATCTGCTTGGAAATGTCGGATCGACGTTGATAGGCATCGCTGTCGGCCTGGAATTTTTGAACCGTCGCCTCAGTTTCCTTGATTTTCGCGTCAAAGCTCGCGAGCTGCGCTTTATATTGCGCGATCTGCTGGTCGTAATAAGACTTGTTCATCGCCTGATATTTGACGACGTCGGGATCGTTGCTTTCGGGATAGACAAGCGGCTTATCATTCAGCTGCGCTTCATCGCGAGCGATTTGCGCGTTCAGGCCGATGATCTGAGTTTGAAGCTGCTTGACGTCGGCCGCGACGAAGGTCGGATCGAGCGACGCGAGCTTCTGACCCTTTGCCACTTCTTCGCCTTCGCGAACATCGATCGTCTTAATGATCGAAGTGTCAAGTGCTTGATAAACGTTGAGCGAACGCGTCGGGACAACTTTGCCGTTGCTCGATACGACGCGGTCCATTTTCGTGACCGCCATCAGAAGAACTGTAATTAAAATCGATCCCGCCAGCACCCAGATGGTGGCCCGCGCAAATCGAGGCTCCGGCGCCTCACGGATCGCGCCGGTTTCGGACTGGAACTGCCGAACGACAGCGATCTCTTTTTGATTACGAGACAAGAGTCGGATTCCTCATTGCCGGCTTTCGGCTGACCGTAGCCAAGACGCTCTTCGTTTGCTGATGCCAAAGATCGCCATAGATGTCGCAGCGGGCGAGCAGGTCGTGGTGCCGGCCAACGTCATGGACCTGGCCACGCTCGAGAACGAGGATGGCGTCGGCATCGACCAGAGACGTAAGTCGATGCGAGATGACGATCATGGTGCGTCCATGGCCGATCCGAGCCAAGTTGGCGTTGACGATGGCCTCGCTGTCGGCATCAAGCGCGCTCGTCGCCTCGTCGAGGATGAGGATTTTAGGATCCGTTATTAGCGCGCGGGCAATGGCAAGCCGCTGCCGTTGGCCGCCCGACAGGTTTGGCGAGCCCTCATACACATAGGTCTCATATCCCCGCGGCAACTTGTCGATAAACTCTTCCGCACCGGCAAGGCGGGCAGCACGAACCACTTCGTCGAACGTCGCATCGGACTTTGCCGCCGCGATATTTTCGCGAATTGTGCCGCTAAACAGGAAATTCTCTTGCAGGACGACACCAAGACTGGCGCGCAAGTGATCCACGTCGAACTCGCGTACGTCGACACCATCGACCTTGATGAGGCCCTCGTAATTTGAATGCAACCGCTGCAGCAGTCGCGTGATTGTGGTTTTGCCTGATCCGCTGCGGCCCATAATGCCCAGCGTACCGCCCTGCGGTATTTCGAAAGTCACACTCTGCAAGGCTGGCGCAACCGATCCGGGGTATTTGAAGGTTACACCTGAAAATTCGACCTTTCCGCTCAGTGGGGTCAGAACGCCCGATCCGGTGCGCCCTTCTTCCGCCGGCTGATTCACCAGATTACTGACGACAGCGACGGCGATCCGAGCCTCGTCCAATTGACTAACCAGTCGCGCCATTTGCGTCAGCGGCCCCGCGACGCGTTGCGACAGCAACATGAAAGCAAACAGCGCCCCGACGTAGACTGGGTCGCTGGTTGAAAGCGCAAGATAGACGCCGAGCGCGAACGAGCCGGTGAGCGAAAGGCGCTCGATCGGCTTGACGACAGCGTACATAAGATTCCCTGTCATCTCCGCGGAAAACTGCAGGTTCGCAACACGCGCAATATGAACATCCGCGGTGTGACGTTGCCGGGCGTCAAGCGCCAGCGACTTCACGGTTCGAATGCCGTGCACTGTTTGAACAAGGAATGAGGCGTATTCAGTCGATGCCGCTTCGGCAGCACTGGTCTTGCGCCGGGAAAGCGGCATCAGGGCCAATATCCAGGCAACGATGAGACCGCAACATCCGAGCACGACGGCGGTCATCGCCGGGCTGAAGAAAAACATGATCGGCAGGAAGATCAGCAACGTGGCTGAATCAAGCAGCGTTCCGAACAACTGTCCGACCATAAAGGTACGAATTTTTCGCAGCTCCCACATATCGTGGAAGATCTTCCCGGATTGAGTCCTTTCAAAAAAGTCGATAGGCAGATTGAGCACCTTTTCGAACACATATGTGCTGAGCTTGGCGTCGAGGCGCCTGGTCATGTGCAGAACGAGAAATTGACGCATATAGGTGAAGATGCCGTCGACCACGATGAGGATAAGCATCGCCAGGCACAGCACGCCGAAGGTGTTGTAGGCCTTGAAATAAAGAACCTTATCCGACATCAGCCGCCAAAACATGATGGGCGTTAGAGCCAACATGCTCAGCATGACTGCAGCGATGATCATGTCGCGCACGACCCACCGTTCGCGGAACACCAGCGCTGTGAGCAGACCCGTGCCGAAGGGCTGCTCTTCGTCGTCAATCGCATAATCGCGCTTGAGGAGGATGACTTCGCCAGTCCAGACGTCTTCAAACCGCACGCGATCGAGAACTAAAGGCACATCATCATCGGCATTGGGATCTTGCAGCACAGCATGAGGGGTGGCGCCGTCAATCTCCTTAGTCTCAATTCGCTGCAGCACCATGCTGGCGCCATTGCGCAAGCGCACGATGGCCGGCAGCATCTTTTTGAGCTGAACAAGCCCGTCCCAGTCGAGATCGACGACCTTGGCGGCGAGCCCCGACGATTTCGCGCATTTCACGATCTCGTCGATCGAGACTTCCTGTTTGCCGAGCACATTGTCGTGGACGAGCTTGGAAACCGACAGATGGATCCCAAGCCGGCGCGCGACGATCACGAGCGACGCAAGCCCGGATGGGGCCGGCGCCTGTTCCAGATCGACCGGTTTTGTCGGCTCGGGCGGCGAGAGAGGATCGGTTTTGATCGGCAGATTTGCGTTCATTGGCGCATCCAATCAGCGGCTATCGCCCAAGGCAGTTATTGCCAAGATGGTATAGAGAGTTCCGCATCTACTCTCGATTAAGGCCGTTATTATGGCTTGATGCCGGCACTTCTTCAACGGGCCAAGCCTTATTAAGCCAGCAGCTTATTCTTATTGTTAAGAATAGTGGCCGAACGCGCCACGACAGCATTCGGCCCTCGGCTGCTTAGCCGAGGGCCGAACCCGTCAATCCGACCGAACTCATTTAGCCGTTGTAAGTGACGTTCTTATCGCTGAACTCAAGCACAACGGTAGTGCCGGTGCTGCTCGCGACATCGATATTCTGGCCATTGCCGAATGTTAGCGTGACATTGGTATTCGTGGACCCGTCCGCCGGCAACCCGCTGGTGACCGCGCCTGACGCACGAACGGTCGTCATGTCGACGTAAGAGGTCGTTGATCCAGTGCCGGTCGTAATGTGAACAGTGTCGTCACCGTTGCTCAGGATGCCGAAATAGCCCTCAGCGTTGCTGCCGCCCTCAAGCGTCGAGTTTCCGGCGCCGCTATAGAGCGCCACGAAGTTCGGATCGAGGGATGCATTGAGCGTGTCGTTGCCGGTTCCCGCGCCCAACGTGTCATCGTTGCCGCTGTTAGCGCCAGCCGTGATGCTGTTGTTACCACCGATGAAGCCGTCGAGCGCTTGATCACTGCCGGTTCCGCTATACATCGAATCGCCGGCGCTGTTGTTCGCGTAAATGCTGTCAGCACCAGCGCCGCCCTGCAGAGTGCTCGTGGTCGAGCCGTAATCATCGATAAGGGTGCCTGGCCCGGTGCTGAGACTGCCCGAGATAAACTGATCACTGCCGGAGCCGAACCCGAGCAACTCGTTGGGGCCAGAACCGCCATGGAGCGTATCGTTACCGGAGGAAGTCGAAACCAGCGTATCCGCGCCGGTGCCGCCAAGAAGCGAATTGGCGCCGACATTGCTCTGCAGCCGCTGATTGCCTGAACCGGCCTCGAGCGTGTCGCCAACAGTGTTGTTCGAGTAAAGCGTATCGTTGCCGGCGCCACCAACAAAGGTGTCAGCCGCCGAGCTGTAGTCGTAGGTCGACGTGGCGGGCCCGCCGTGGACGCTGCCCGATTCGAACAGCGTGGCGCCGCTGCCCGCGAGCGCTTCCAGCGTATCGGCTCCCGCGCCGGCCATGACGGTCGCGGTTCCGCTACCCTGGGCGTAAATCGTATCATTGCCGGTGGCGGTGGTCGCGTTGATCGTCTCAGTGCCGAACCCAGTGAAAACGACATCGTTTCCAGAAGTCGCCAACGTGAGCGATTCGGCGCCGGTGGTCAGCGAAATCCCGATATTGCCGCCGCCGGTGACCGTGAGATCGGTGATGCCAACAGCCGGATCCAAAATGTAAGAGAGGTCCGCATTCGCGGTACCCAAGCCAGTGGGTATGGTTTCGGATGAAGGCGGGTGGAAAATCAGAAGATTGGCGCTGGGGTCGCCCGGCGCCGTCTCGGCATCAATTGTCGATGTAGGCGTTGTGAAAAAGCCCTCAGCCTTGAGGTAGTTTTCGACTTGCGCCCGCGTGTTCTGAGTGTACCCGTCCTGAATGAGGGCAAAGTCGAGCTGTGCCAGATTATACGTCGCCATATTAACCCCTCTGCGCCTGTACGGTTAGCTCACGTAGACAGGCCGCTAGAACCACCAGCGCTTACCCAGATCAGCGATGTTCGGGACTTTTTCTGATAGCCTGCGCAAGAATTAGCGCCCCAGCGCAGGCTTAAGGAACCCTTAAGTGGGACAGTAGAACGCACTGCGGCATGGAGTCAACAGCACTTCTTTGTGCAGCAGGCCAACGCGGCGTCGCGAAATTTTCATTTAAAACCATGTATTTACTGGTAGTGAGAACTGACACCCAAGACCTTGACGCAATAATGAGCGGTTTTTGCCTGTGGCTGGAGCAGCCGAAAATTAACATTAATGCTGCACTGCAATCAGTACACTGCAAATTGCAGTCAGTCCTTATTGCAATTAGTACGCTGTGGGTTGCCGGAACAAAACGCCGAGCGTCTTGGCGATGATTTTGACATCGAGCCCCAAGTTCCAATTGTCGATGTACCAAAGGTCGCAATCGACACGCTGCTTCATCGAGTCGATATCGGCTTCTCCACGAAAGCCATTGATCTGCGCCCAGCCTGTAAGGCCTGGCTTCACGTGGTGCCGAAACGCGTAGTTCCCGATCAATTGCTCGTATTCGGAATTATGCGCCGTCGCATGCGGCCGAGGGCCCACGAGCGACATCTCGCCGCGAATGACGTTGAGGAGTTGTGGGAACTCATCAATGCTGGTGCGGCGCAGGACCCGGCCAATGCGAGTGAGCCGATAATCGTCGCGGCTCACCTGGCGGACCTCGCTGCCGTCTTCGCGCGTCGTCAGCGTACGGAATTTGAAAATGCGAAACGGGCGGCCGTTAAATCCGCCTCGCGTCTGCGTGAAGAAAATGGGGCCAGATGTATCGCATTTGATCAGCACGGCCACGACTGCAAGCAACGGCAAAAGGACGAAGGCCATCGACGTGGCGAGCACGAAGTCGAAGATGCGCTTGATACCGCGCTCACCCAGGGTCAGAGGCCGGCGCTGCAATTCGGCGGCCGGCAAAGGTCCGACTTGAACCCGCGGCTTACTCAAGAAACGCAACACATTGGTATCCGGCAAGAGCGTTACCGACAGCGGAATAACGCTGAGTTCACGGGCAAAATCGTCAATGCGGCGAACATGCTGCCAGTTCACAGCGAGAAAGACTTCTTCGATGCGCGCGTCACTTCGCACCGCCCGGACCGCCTCGGCCACCGGCAGCGAATCGTTTTGATCGTTGAAAGTGATGAGCTTCGCAACGTGGTAGCCGTATTCCGCAAGTTCATAAAATAACGGCGATCCATGCAACAGCTGCGCATCGCCGATCAACACAATCGGGCGCTGAACCAAGCCCCCTGCCGCTCGCGCGGCAGCAATATAGCGGATCAGGAATAGGCGCCAGCAGATCAGAAACAGCCAACCAAGAACAAAAAAGCATGATGTGGCGCCGCGGGAGAAGTTCGGCTGGATTTTCAGCAGGAACGCGATACCCAGCAGAAACAGATAGACCGCGAGCCAGTCGAATGTAATCTCGCGCGCCTGTTTCCACCTGGAAGTAAGGTTCCGGGCCGAATAATTCCCTCGATAGAGCGAGACCACCCCATAGTACAGGAACGCGGCAGCGCCGGCCGCCACAAAGCTGTCAATGTCGCCGGAATGACCCAAAACAACCTGGTTGTACACCACGCCTGAAACGACGCTGGCGCCGATAACGCCGATCAGCTCAACCACAAAGCTTATGGGGCCGAGCCATTCGAATCGCAGTCTTGGGGAAAAGCGTCGTCGAGAAGAGCGATCGCCGGCAGCTCCGGCGCGAAGTTCAAGGTGCTCGTCGTTTACGATTTGAGACACGGCACACTTCCAGATGACGCTTTCACGCAAGTATCATTAATATCCTTTTGCGTCGATATTAAAGCGTTTTTACCTAGAATCTCGATTCGCCCGATGGCATGGCCCAAGACTGCCTGTCCGATGGGTGATTCAGGGGCCGTCCGCTATAAAATACGTCCAGGCAGGTCGCCACCCGGGGCTCGAGGCAACTGACGCATGCATCGCAACTATTTTTTTGCCCGCTCCGTCGTCTTCAGCTTCTTTTCGAAGTCGCTCGGCTTCTTGATCGTGTTTACCTGCCTGCCGCTCGCCGCCCTATCTCTCAATAGTCAGGAATTCGCGACGTTTAATTATTCTACCGCGATAAGCGCGCTTTTTTCGATCGTATTTGGCCCGCCGTCCGCTTTGTTGATCGGTCGATTTGCCCGGCTTTCGTATCATGAGGATATGACCGCGATCCGCGCGCTCGCAGAATCGTCGATCAGCATGTTCGTCTTGCTTGGCCTCCTCGTCCTGCCGTTTGCGCTCCTCGGCAGCGCCTACTTAACACCGGCCGGATTTCGCGGCTCCGTTGCACTCGCAACTGTCAGCGTCATCGCGACCAACGTTGTTTCCTGGGTCGAGGTTTATCGGCTGGGCTTGCGGCGCGACCACATCAGCAGTGCCTTCGCATCCGGAAATAACATATGCATCATCTTGACGTTCTATTTTTTGTACCACACCCACCACCTGAGCTACATCAACATCGTCATTGTCTACTTCGTGTTTCCTCTGCTCTGGGGACTCATGTCGTTCTTGCAGGTTATTGCTTCCATGGGCTTTGCTGTCCGCTTGACCGTTCCATTGCACGAATGCCGGACAGCCTTCAGTGAATCGCTGCCGTTGCTGAAAGGATATTTGGCAGACTACGCGCGCTTGAACGTCTCGTCGTTGGTGGCGTTCAACATATTCACGGCGCAGTCCTACGCTGCCTATTCCACCGTGATGATATTGGTCGCAAGACTCATCAACCCAATAACGCTGCTCTCAAGGCCTCTTGTTCCCGCCTATATCGATGCGGTTTTCAGACAGGATCGGAATTGGATCGTGAAATTCCGCTGGTGTCTTGGGATTATTGGACTGCTCTTCATCGTTATGTTTGGGGCAAGCCTCTTGGTCGCGATCTTTTACCCGCTCGACGGTTTTCGCATCGGCGTCGTTGAAATCGACAAGGAGATTGTCCGGCCCTACCTAGTATCTGCCGTCCTCTTACTTGCATCTGGAATATATCTGGTATTGCTCGGCAGTCTCTATCTGAGCATCCAAAAGATGGACACTTACAGTACGGTGACTGCCACCGCCAATATAATTGCAATCGTGGCCGGCGTTATCTTCGTTCCGGTTTTTGGCACCGCAGCTCTGCTCGTATCCATCTCCATCTGTAATGCGGTTGCCGCCGGCTACTTGTCGTGGATCTTCTTCACCAATCCGCTGTTCTTTGGTTCCCCTGACAGTTCGCTCCACGGTCTTTCGCCGGGTCAAAGCTAAACGGCGTTTCCGATCTCGGGCAAGGTTGCTGGCGGCATGCATCCATTGAAGGAATTACAAGCAGGAGGATCTTTGACCAAGGACGCGGTCCATGACGCGCTTTCGCGCATTCAATTCGGACCCGACGTACCGGCTTTAGTGATCAAGCAGCTGCCGATCGGCTATGGCGGGCAAATGACGGGGCGGATCATTGGGCTTAAGCTTGGCCTGGCGCTGCGCCGAAAGGTCATCTTTCTCAACGACAACGATCCGCCCTACGCACAAAGCCTTGTTCGCCCCTTCTCGCGCAACGAAGACCGTCGCGATTTGACGAGCGTGCCGCATTTGGATTTGTTCGAAGAGGACAACAAACCAATTGTATCGTTTGACTATCTCCACGCTCAGAAGCTCTTGCCAAAGCAGTTTCTCAATCCCGAAAATTGGATTGATCAGGTCTTCGGGTCCAATTTTGGTTTAAGCGATCGTCGTCGAGAATATGTCGACGGCTGGATATTTGATTGGCTGAAGTTTGTTCCGGCGCTTGAGAAGCGGCTTGAAACCGACTGTCTGCGGCTCGGAGTCAATCTGCAGACGCTGGGCGTTCATCTGAGGCGGGGCGATAAATCCGTCGAAAGCGCTTACGTTCCGGCCGATGATTTCAATGAAGCGATCCATCACATTTATCGCGACTGGAAATTCGAGGCTTTGTTCATTGCCAGTGACGATCCTGCGGCTCCCAGTGCCCTGCAGGCTCCAGACGGCGTAAGAATAATATTTGATACATCAGAAGAGCGGTACAACAATGCCAACCATAGGATGCTTATGGCTAACCCAGCGATGGTCGTCGAAGAAACCTACGTGGCGTTCAAAAATCTCCGACTGCTCGCTGCCTGCGGCGGCCTGGTGGGCCAGAATAACGCTCACTTTGCGACCATAGCTGCCAGCTTTATTCTGCAGCGCGACAGCCGCCCCGAGCGAGTGATCCTGATTGACGGACGCGTGGCAGAAAAGCGCTCACTGCCGTTGCGACTTATCCATCACACAAAGCGCCAGGCTCGCGCTGTCGCTAAGCGGGTTTTGCCGCGCCGGATGCTGCGATCTCTCACCTTCCTGGTTTACAGGCGTTGACTTCACTTCAGATGTTGCCGATCCGCCATGCGACCGATATGTCACTTTCGCCACAGTTTTGATCGTACGATAAAATGCGATGCGTCATATCCATCGCCATCCAAAGGCTGAGCAATGAGTGATGCCTTAGCATCGCCTCGGTACTATGCCCAATACGGCGAAGACCGTCTGCTTGATCGAATATTCAAGAAGGCGAATGGGACTGCCGTCGAGGTCGGCGGCTTTGATGGCATGACCGGCAGCAACACGTTTTTCTTCGAGCAAAAGGGCTGGACGACTCTTTTGGTCGAGCCCAACCCGGCATTGGCGGCCGTGATCAGAAAAAACCGAAAGTGCCGTATCGCCGAATACGCAGTTGGCGAGTGCTCTCGTGAAGTCATCCTGCAAGTTCCGACCGGCGACGAAACTATCGCCAGCGTATCAACCAACCCTTGGCAACTGCGCCGCATGCAATCGGGCGGGGACATCAACACGATCACCGTCCAGCAACGGCGCTTGGATGACGTCCTTGCAGATGCGGGCCTTGCATCGATCGATTTCATAACAATCGACGTCGAAGGTCATGAAATGCAGGTGCTTGAGGGTTTCGACCTGGCGCGCTGGCAGCCCCGTATCGTCATCCTCGAAGATAACAGCTCGGGCCGTACCGAGGATGTCCCGATCTACATGGAACTGCGGGGATACGTCCGCTTCTGCTCCACCGGCTGCAATGATTGGTACTGCTCGAAATCCGACCCGCTGGTGACCCGCTGGGCTTTGTTACGCACGGAGAGCATCAAGGCGCTGAAGGGATTCAAGCATATCGGCATGGTCTTCTTGCGCCGTGGGCTGAACATCCAATAGGCGAGCGACCGCTAAATCGTCACGTTCCGGCAGGGTGCTCTTTGCGAGAGACAATGGGGCGAAGGCAAGCAACGGGCCGCCTCAATAGTAACTCGACACCAAAGCGTCAAAGCGCGCGCTCTCTTTGGCGGATTGCTCGGCCATCGAATTAAAGACTTCGCGGACTCGATCGGCCACGGCATGGAAACTGTGGGGATTTTGCTCCCACTCCCGAATGCGCTTGGCGAGAGGCTCCAGATTTGACGCCGCGGGATCAAGCAGAAGTGCGGAATCCGCCCACACCAAATCCGCGAGACAACCGCGTTTGGAGGCAGCTACCGGAACACCGGCGGCCTGCGCTTCAAAGACCACCAGCGGCTGAGCCTCGAGCGGATATCGGCTCGGAAAGACCAACAGATCGATCGACGCGAGAAACGCCTCTTTGCGCTCTTCATAGACCGCGCCCACATAATCGATTCCACCAATTTCTCGGATGCGCCGTTCGACAAATTTCTGAACTTCAGCATTGTCAAAAGGACCGGCGATAAGGCCACGCACCCCTGATCCTTTTGATCTCAGCATCGCCAACAAGTCCAAATAACGATCGATGCCTTTGACGAAAGAGATGTTAGATAGGTAGCCGATCACCTCACAGGATTCGACCGGGCGCGCGCCGTCCGTTTTCGGCAGGCCCATGATGCCGACATTTGATAATATCTCGATCTGCAGTTGGGAATTGTAAATTTGCCGAAGCTTAGCGGCCATGGTCGGGCAAAGCGCTATGTGCACTTGGCCGCGACCGGCCACCTTGATCATTGCTTTCAAAATCGCGTTGGGCTTGGCAATGTAGGAAAAGCTATGATGATGGAAGATGAGCTCGTAGCGGGTTAGCCGAGCCAGCATAACAACGGCAAGTTCGCCGACCAGGCCAAGTCCGCTGGAGAGTGCCAGATAGATCGCACTCTTTTCTCCTCCCGGTCGCGCCCTGTATACGGCGCAAAGACATCTGAAATATGCGACGGCCCGACTATAGAAATAGGCGAGACCGCGAGTTCCGGGGCGAGGCGACGTGTTGCAGACCAATAGTGGGATATGGGCAGCGAACAAACGATCCTTGACGCGCTCAGTGATCAACGATTCTCCGTGCACCGGAGGCGGCAGGGGACCGATCAGAATTATCATGTCAGAGCGCAATGCCCGGCGAGGTAGAGTTGGCGAACTATACAAGCGAGATATGTGACAGGGAAAGACCGAGTTCCACTTGGCGACCTCCGATCAGCCTTCTCTTTCTGGACGGAAAGAGACGTTGCTGTCGTTGCCGGAAGGCGGACGTGGCGCAAATTAGGTTAAGGCGCGCAGTCTGTGGAAATGTGGTTAATCGGCTTCACCGACCACTCCGGCACAAGATCGCTCGTGCATATCTTGTACTCGCGTCGGAAGGGTCTGGCCGGATACGCGCCTTCTGCGAATTTCTCGGCGCTTGCGGCACATTCCAATGTGACGACCGACGGCCGCCGCTAAGGCCTATCGGCTGCCGCTAAGCAATTCTATCAATACCTGTTTTTAAACATTCGGTGCGCTCGTAAAATGTACTCGAAGTCGGCAATATGCTAGGAATGTTGAGATAGGCTTATGTCGTGGGGGATCGCGGCTCGATGAAAGTTTTGGTCTATGGCCTGAATTTTGCGCCAGAATTGATTGGAATCGGCAAATATACACACGAGATGTGCGAATGGCTGTCGGCCCAGGGGCACTCCGTAAAGGTCGTTTGCGGTTATCCATTTTATCCGCGTTGGAACGTTGAAGTTCCTTATCGGAACGCGTCGTATTCCGAGGAAATTCGGCAAGACATTCAGATTACGCGCTGTCCCCTCTACGTTCCCACCAATCCTACCGGCCTACGACGTCTTGTCAGTCATCTATCGTTTGCCCTATCGAGCGCACCGGCAGTGATCTTTGCAGCACTGCGGTTTCACCCCGATGTGGTATTTACGATTGCTCCTTCCCAAGTCATTGCGCCTGCCGCGCTTGCAGCCAGCTCAATTTCCGGAGCCAAGTCTTGGTTGCATATTCAGGATTTTGAAATCGAGTCGGCATTCGGCCTCAAGATACTGACTGGAAATTGGCTGCGTCGCTGTGCTGAATTTATCGAAAGCACGATATTGAAGAGATTCGATCGGGTCTCGACGATTTCACCGAAGATGATGGAGCGACTGCTCGGTAAAAAAGTCTCGCCCGCGCGTACGGTGGAATTCCGCAACTGGGTCGACACAACGGATATCAAGCCAGGCGAACGATTAACGCCGTTGCGCGCTGAGCTTGCGCTGCCGCCGGACGCCGTCGTCGCCCTTTATTCCGGCAGCATGGCTCTCAAACAGGGACTGCAAAACGTCATCGAGGCCGCTCGAATCCTCAATGACGCCAAATCGAAGATCATATTCATCCTGTGCGGCAACGGAGTCCTGCGCGATCGGCTCGACGAAGAATCAAAGAAGCTCGGCAACATTCGCATTCTCGATCTTCTTCCGAAGGAACGTCTATCGGAATTGTTGTCGACGGCGGATATTCACCTATTGCCGCAGCGCGCCGCCGTCGCAGATCTCGTCCTGCCGTCAAAACTCGCGGCGACGCTCGCATCGGGCCGCCCGGTCGTTGCCATGGCCGAAACCGGCACACAACTTGCGACGGAAGTTGAGGATTCTGGGCTCATTATTCCGGCTGACGATTCCGGCGCTCTGGTTGCGGCTCTCCTTCGACTGGCCGACGACGTTGCGCTACGCGACAGATTCGGCCAGCACGGGCGTATCCGTGCGCAAAACCGCTGGGATATAGAACTCATTCTCGGCCGGTTGGAACAGGATCTGCTTCGTCTCGCGCAAATCCCACCGAACAAGAGTTCGGAACTGTCGGGCCGTAGCTCGAACGGTGTGCAGAAACCGCGAGCAAACGACATAGCGACGAATTCCGATCGCCCTAAGAAGCCCTCACCTCCCGACTCAGCGCCGAGGACAGTCGATCTGCAGCGGTCTTTAGAGACGACGACGCTTAAGGGATAAAGGCGAGCTCTCGAAAAGCCGTCGCTCGGCGACCTCATTTCTGAACTGCTCCGCATATAACGTCGTCACCGGCGATATGCTCGAGACCTAAGGCGAAAGATTTTCCGGTGACGCTGGTTCGGTCGACAAGCCTGCAGGGATCTGCCCGCGCATCATGCTATTGATCAAGCAATTCAACGACCTGATGAGCAAACGGCAGGTTCGGGTGATCGCACACGAGCCATATCTGGTCGAGCGGCCGTCAATTTCCGACTGAAAGTCCGCGGAAGCGGACTTTTCACACGATATTGCGGCCACTGGCGCGGAACTTCTCGACCATAGAGACGAATTGTTTTTTCCCAGATCGTCTTTTTCAACACAAATGCGCATCTCAATGATGTCGGTCGGCGCGCTCGGACAAAGATGGCGATCGCCGATCTAAAAAGGCTTGGCATTAGAGTGCCCAAGGCGCCAATGCGTTAATGCCGCGCGATTTGCATGTTCGACGGTCCGCGCACGCGAAGACAGGCGGGCATTGGCGAAATCATTGGGATTGCTTTGGCAAGAACTCGCGCGGCCTCTTAAAGGATACACGTCCCACGCCGTAAGCTAGCAAAATGGGGCCAATGCAGAAGAAGAAGAAGTTGGTAATAATCCCATAGCCGCCGTCCCTCGCCCACTGCAGCAACAGCGCCAAGATCAAAAAATAGGCGCAGAAGAAATAAATCGACGGAGTGCCCCGGCAAAAGCGCCGATACAGCCAGCCATAAAATGCGCCGACGAGACCCGTCGTTATGATCACGCCAGCATAGCCGAGGCTGATCCAGCCGTCGCCCACGAGCGTCGGCACATAGGGTGAAAATTTGCCGTAGGCGTCCAAGTTAACCAGCATGATGGGGGAGCCCACCGGCTTGTCGGGCCACAAGGCTCGCGGAATCGCCTGCGTGAACAATCCGAGGTACTGCGTGAAATACGAGTAAGTTCCGCTCACGGCAGGCACCTTGGCGAGAACATAACTCAGGCAGTCGAACATCGCAAAATCGGGATGATCGCCGAACGATGACTGCGATAGATCGAAGTTGAGATCAAAATTTCCGGTGAGAAGCAGCTTGACCAAGGCGTCGCGATTTTGCCCGACAACAACGAAAGCAAATAACGCCGGCGCCATAAGCATGTAATGCTTAATCTCGAAAAACCGGCGCTTCCGCAGATACGTCGCCAGGAAGATCGTTACCAGCACGGATATGACCAGAGGCCAGCGAGTGCCGACCTGCAACGACACCAATGCGCACAGCAGCAGCGGTGGCCAAGACCACCAACGTCCGCGTTGCATCACAATCAGAAGCGTGGCGAATGGCAGCGCAAAATTGCGGGCATCGACGATATAGGCGGTGGAATCGACATAAAGTAATTGCCCCGTCGCCGGATCGACTTGAAGATTGAGTTGCCCCAATTGATCCAACACTTCGCCGCCATAGGCTTGGCGTACGGTGAAGGCCAAAAAAAATGAATACAAGATCAGTGGTCCTAAGATGACCAAGGTTACGCCGAACGCCGCCCGCTCCGAATAGCCGATCACAGGCGGGTTAAAATTCGGCGTGACCGAGGTAAACCGAAGAGCGGCAAGATAGAAGAATGTGAAACTTAAAAAACCAAAATCGGCGACGAAAAGCGTGTGAACGAACTCACCGGGCGTTGGAAAATATGTCAAATGTTCAAATACCGTCCGCATGTCGAATAGATAAACGAGAATCGGTCGCTGCACGAAGACGACAAAATGGAATATGGCATAAACGAAGATACCAGAATAAACATTCATGTAGCGGTGAGTGGCGAGAAATAAGATCACGCCGACGAAAAACAGCACATTTAGAAGAAGAGCTGTCTCAATCATCGCCGTTCTGAGTCCTGACTATATGCGTCGGATCGCTTGAACGAGTCATTTGTGGACGCCAATGGGGATCTCTCCCGCCAACATGTTAAAATTGCTCCACCCGTCGACCACAGAGATCGGAAACTCACCCAGCTTGGCGCCGATCGTCATGCCGTTCCTGATGACGGCCAATGAGACGGGTCCGGACTGCATCGGAAGGGAGGTCACGTGCGCTCCGGCATCGAGCGCTGCGGTTTGTGGGGATGGCCCGTCTTTGAGCACGATCTCGGCCGGCGAGCGCAGCAGGCTGAAGATATAAATCTGATCGGCCAGGTCGAGCACCCCTACGGGCCAGCCAATCTTGGCTTCGAGAGGACCCGGCCGGCCCGGTGCATACCGGCGATGGAGCCGATATGCGTAGAAGACTTGCTCATCGTCTATCGCCGGCTGGTGACCGCTTTTGAACCATGCGCTGAAGTAGCGCGTTGCAGCAAGAAAGCCATCATGGGAGAGCAGAAATCCCCACTCGCGGGTCCAGCGCATCGCGTCGTCGGTGGCACCCAATGGGGAGAAATAAGTGTCCTCGCTCCAGTCGTTCCAGGTCACCAGTTCGACCCAATTGGTATTCGATTGAATCGCGGCAATCCATTGTTTCATCAGGCCGTCGTATCCGTTATTTTCGAATACGCGATAGTTGGAATACAGACCGCGGTAATATGGCGTGATCCCCGCCATGAACAGCTTGCCACTTTTGGACCACTGCTCCGCGTTGAGGCGGATGGCATTGGCAAGGTCGTCTGATGCACCGGCGGCACCAAAATAAAAGAAACCGTCAAAGTCCTTACTCTGCGACGCGAGCTCGGACAGGTCCTGAGCATTCGGGACTTCATGCCGGCTCGGCGGAAAGAACGAGGGAACAAGAAAAACATCCTCGCCGATTTGCTGTCGTATCTTGGCGCGGATAGCCTGAAACCAGGCAGGATCACCGGTAAACGTGCTCAGCACCGGCCTGCCCTGATATCTTAATTGATTGGGATGGTCGTGATAGCGCACCACCATGTCGGCCGCCTCGTCGGCCGAAATATCATAGCCAAACGGAGCGCCAGCTCGATCCGCCGAGAAAAAAAGCTTGAAGTCGGAGCCGAAGCGTCGCGCCGCCTCGAACAGCATGGCCGCATTTCTCTTGTAGCGCGGCGAACCGTTCCACTCGCCGCAGTTCAATGCAAAACCGTCGATGCCTGCGGCGTGAGCCGCGCTGATGTCGGCCAGGAAATCGTCCACAGTCACCTGCTCACCCGCCAACGGGCAGCACACCATGTAATGGGCAAAAACGAGCCTCGGCTCAGCACCACTTCCCTGCTCCGTCGCGGCCGCGCAGCCGCCCCAGGCAGCGAGGAACAACAGCACCATAAGGACGGATTTCGCTCCCGCAGAGAGTGCCCTCCCACACATCGCGCATATGCGGCTGTCGCGCATTTCTCTGTGTTCCGCGAGCTTGGTCCACATCTTCGCCCTCAGCGATCGTTGGCATAGCACAGTCATGATTGAGAGTGGGTTTCGAGCGGAATATGAGTGACATCGGTCGGACGCATTCGCGACGCTAGCGCCCCTTTGGGGCCACGCTTTAAGCACCCGGTTAGCACCATCCACTTTGAGGTCAAGTGTCAGCACCCGCGGTTAGGCGCGGGCCGTTAACTCGATGGCACGACGGCTTCTGCCGGCGGTGTCCGAAACGATTGAGCGATTCCGGCACCGATCAGGGAAAACACCATAATTGCAAAGCCGGAGATTTGCAGCGAAAAATCGACCATCGAATGCAGAACGCTGATCGCCGCGACGGCAAGGGCGGCAACAGGCGTAATCAAGCCGCGCCGGCGGACGCGGACGCCATGAACCAGCACAGCCATGATGCAGATCCAAGCGAGCGCAATCAAACATGCGAACGGCACGCCCATTTCCGCTGCGATCTCGAGCAGGGTATTGTGAGCTCGATCCACCACGCCATACACCGAGCCGCTGTCGCGATATGGCGGGAATGCCCAGGCAAAAGTGCCGAGTCCGCTGCCCAGCCACGGCGAATTGGCGATCATGTGCAGCGTCGACCGATAGATGTCGAAGCGCGCCGCATCAGTCACCCCGTTTTCGTTAAACCGGGCGCCGACATTGCCGCCGAGCAGTTGCAAGACGATGATTGCCAAAGCCGCACTGGCCGCCAGTGCCAGCAACACGCTGCGCCGACGCGTTAAATCGCGCCACCAGAACGCGGTAAACGCAAAAACCAGACCCGATAACGATATAACAACGCCGGCGCGGGATGCGGTCATAAAGAGCGCCGCGATCAAAACGACCACGAACGACGCTAACCGCCCGACACGCCATCGAATAGCTGTGTCCGCGGACGTAAAGATTTTGGATATGCGCCGCTTGCCTCCGGCGCGGTAAGAGCGCAGTTCCTGCAGCAGCAACAGCATGGTGATGCAGGCACCGCTGCCGAAGTAGACGGCGGCGGTATTGCGATTGGTAAATGGGCCCGTCAAATTGGACAGATATCCTACCTTGTTCCGCCAAAGCACCTTCGTGGGATCCACGAGGAACAGCACGATGCCGAGAACAGCATAGGCGAGCGCCGACCAGGAGATGACGCGGAGCAGCTGCCGCGCTCGCAGTGGATCGGAGCAAATAACGCAGCTTGCCGACAGTGCGAGCAAGGCCGCGAGCGGGGCACCCACCGCAAAATACGGCTCGCTGTTAACGATCGATATCGAAGGCGGTATCTGAGTTCCAAGAAGAGCCGCAGCTTGGTCCCAGATTGTTTTTGCTGCGACGCCGCTCCACGGATGGTCGGCAAGCTGCTCATGCATCACAAGCAAATAAGCCACGATGACAATCGCCGACCCCACCATGGGCGCGATTTGATGCGGGCGCAGCCTGCGCGTCGAACTGGTCATCAAAGCCATGCCCAAAGCGAGACACCAGACCGCAAGCACGCTCGGATCGGTTGACCCGAAGGGAAGCGGCGCCGCGCTGACGGCGGCAAACAATATCCAGGCCGGAATCGCATTTGACCCAAGCGCGAAGGCTTCGACTCCCCGTGATCCGACAATGTCGGCGCGTCCCGGGGTATCGCCGCTACCGGGACGGAGGGTTCGTTGCTCACTGCCGGGCACGGCTAATGACCCGGGAATTCTTGACGCGCAATTCCAGGCACCGCGACGTCATAACCTTTGCCATAGAGCATCCGGGCAAAAGTCATTCGCTGCGTTTCTGGTGCTTCGCGTGTGCTCGCAAGCAGTGTTTCATGGATCGGCCAGCCTGGACCGACCAAATTGTCCACCGCGGCTCCGACATATTCCGGCTGCAGCAGCTCCCTGAATTCCGCAAGTGCCAGACCTGCCAAATCTGGCGGCAGCGCAGAGAAAATGGCCAGCGCCAGACGATTCCGCTTCACCATAATCCAGCCCTCATCGGGACCTTGTTGGTAGGACATCCTTAGCAGCGCAAGATCGTTTGGTCGGAAACCTCGACTTATTGAATCGAGCCAAAACATGCTGAGCCAGAGGTAGGAGTCGCTCGGGCTGCACGCGAGGGATTTTGCAATCACGGCTCTCCCGGCGGAAAAATCTTGATCGAGGCGACCAACATCCGCATTCGCGAGCGCATCCTCGACGAGCTGCAGCCTGACGATGCTTGCGCTTCGCAAAGCGCGCGCGTCGCAATGGGGGTCGTTTACTATGGCGTCCAAGTCTGGAATTACATCGAGGATCTGTTGTGGCCGAAAAGTCGAACCCAACAATATGCGCGACGCAAGTTCGTTGACATAAGCGTCGCGTCTAAGCTGAGGCAACATCCTAGCCCCCCAGACAACACCTATGCAGCCGATAACTACTGTGAGGATTCGCGTTAAGTTTTGGGCGATCAAGTCCGACTAATCCGTATAGCCGTAACGCGCGTAGTACTTATTATAATAATGATAGCCGTGATAGCCCTCGTATCGGCTCAACATATTTGTATCGGCTTTGTTGAGCACGACACCAAGCATATTTTCCATGACGCCCGGCGACGCGGCCAAGACATGCTCCACCGTGTCGATTTTTGTGCTGCCCCACTCCACCACAAAAACAAAGGCGTCGATCATGCCAGTCACCGTGCGCACGTCGACCACGGGGGCCAGCGGTGACAAGTCGACAATGACATAGTCAAACGCAGTCCGAAACCGCTCAATCAGAGCTTTAGTCGTATCGGATCCGAGAATTTCGGACGTATGCATGATGCGGGACTTGGCAACGGTCGGAATGAACCTCAGGTTTGTCGTCGGATCGGTAAAAACGATATCACCGAAAGACGCGGTATCATGGATCAGCTCGATAAAACCCTGATCGGCGTCCGGCGTCAGTCGGCGCGATAACGATGGGTTGCGCAAGTCGGCATCGATAAGCAGCGTCTTGGCGCCGCCTTGAGCGATCAATTCCGCGACTGCGGCGGCAATCGTCGACTTGCCCTCGTTCGGCAATGACGACGTTATGCCAAGAACCTTGCAGGTTTTCTTTGCGCCATACAAATCGGCCGCGACCTTAATGCCGCGAATTGCCTCGGCGGGACGGGAAAATGGGTTATCGAGGATTTCCCAGAACACGTCGTCGCCGCGGTTTAGTTGCTTGCCCGCTACCGGTCCTTTGATCTGACGCTTCGGCGAACCCGCGCTCGTCCGCGTCCCCCGACCGAGGACTGGCATCACAGCAATGCAGGAGGCCTGCAATAAGTCCTCAACTTGCTTGGTCGTACGGAAAACGCGGTCGGAAAGGTCGCGAATGCGCGCTATTCCCAGTCCTAAGGCAAGACCGAGGACAGTCGCGAGAGAAAGAATAAGCGTGATTTTCGGATCACTCGCTTTTAGCGGAGGCGTGGCGGCGGTGATGAGGCGAGCTTCGGTAATGGGGAAGCTTTGTTGCTGGATCGCCTCCATATACCGCTGCAAGAAATTATTATACAGCGTCCGGCCTGTTTCGGCCGAACTTTGGAGATTGCGCAGCGTCACTTGCGCTTGGTCGGTGGTCTGCGAATCCGTTACGGCCTGCGACACGCTTTTCTGAATGGATAGCTCACCCTGCTTGGCGATCTCGTAATCGCTCTTGTACGACTCGGCGATGCGATTGAGTTCGTCCATGATGGAGCGGCGGATCTCCGCCATTTGATTGCGAAGAGCCACCGCAGCAAGATGTTCGCTGCCGTAGCGTGCTGACCAGTCGGCCTCGCGCTCCTTAAGATCGAGATATTGCTCACGCAGCTTGGTGATTACATTGCTGCTGAGGGTCTCCGTCACGGTGGCGTCAGGCGCATTTGGGCTACTGATGATCTCCTCGATGCGATCGAGCCGCGCCTTCATTTCGGCGGTATGCTTTTGTGCAAGAATATATTGGGTATTGATCTCCGAGAGCTGTTGGTCGGTCATGAGCCGACCGCCAGTATCGACGATATTGTTCTTTGCCTTGAAAGTAACGACCGCTTGTTCGCTCGCCGCCGCCTGGTCGCGCAGTTCGCGGATGCGATCCTGCAGCCACGCGCCGGCGCGTTGCGTTGCCTGATATTTGGCTGAGAGCTGGTCGGTGATGTAGGCGTCGGCAATCGCATTCGCGATCTGCGCGGCGCGCTCAGGCGTATGGGCCTTAAAATCGATTTCTATGACATAGGTCAGGCCAACGCGCTTGATCAAAAGCCGCTTGGCAAAGGCTTCCGCTGCACGCTGCTGCAGCTCACTTTGTGACTCCGGCTCGTTAAGTCCGAAGAAATGACCGAAGGCGCCAATTGCATTGCCGATCAGACCGCCGCCGGAGCCGACGAATTCGGGATCGTCGGTCAGATGAAACTGATTTATCACCGCCAAGGCGATGTTTTGCGAACGCAGTATTTCGACCTGGCTCTCCACCGTCGCAGAGTCCACCGGCAGATCGCCGATGATCGGCTGCTGTTGGAAGAGATTGACCTTGTTGGTGTCCATTAGCATCGTCGCCTGAGCGGTGTAGCTCGGCGGCGTGTTCAGGACATAAATGACGGCCAAGATAAGCGTCAGGAACGCCGTGACGGCGATAACGGGGAACTGCCGCCGAACGAAGGCGACAAACCATGCGTAAAATTCCGAAGTAACCCGCTCTGAGGCCGCAACTTCCGACGGCGCAAGAGGTATTTTGGTGGTTTGAAGCATCCGCCACTAGCCGCCTTAAATTTAAGGGCGTCGAGGCATTATTGATGCACGACCACCCAGCAGATGCCGCCTTTCAAAGGAGCTTTACGGACTGGTGGAGGTCCCCCCGACCACACCGCCAGTCATCGAGAAGCCGCCCGTATTCACGCCGTTGCCGTTGATACCTTCAACGTTGCCGGTACCGAAGCCGCCTCCACCGAGAGCGCCTGTCTGTCCCCCGGGGCCGCCAGAGGAGCCGCCTCCACCGCCCGTCGCGCCGATCGGCACGTTGCCCGCCGCCGTCGAGTAAGCGAGGATAAAGGCAGGGTCATTGGTTAGACCCGACGCAACCTGGATATCGAGACCGACGCCCGGACCGATAGTTAAGCCTTGTGCGGTTTGGCCTTGGCTTGACCCGTTCCACAACCTTGCGGCCTGTCCGAGACCCGCTGCGATCGCTGATTTCTGATCGGCGCTTGCGGTAGGCAAGAGGCCGAGGATCAACGACAGGGCGTTCGAATCGGAGAGCATCAAATCGCGAATAGTCGCGGTCAACTGCCCGCCCGCCTGATTCGGATCCAAAAGCGATTTCATGTTTCCTTCGAGAGTGGAAACCTGGGCCGCCGACAAGGGCGCCTTGGTGCCGTTGCAGCAGGTCACCCCCTGCCCCGCCGTTCCGGACGTCAAATCGTTCGGCAGCTTAGCCGAAGGCGAATTCTGTACGGGATCAGCGAATGCCACCGAGCTCGCTGTCAGCGCGATGATCGCAAACATACCGCCGAGCAATGTCGAACCCTGTCTCATGCCCATCTCCAATTAAACTTCTGAGTTTCTATAACACAGTGCAAAATGGGCGCCAACAAGGACCGCCAATGGCTCATAACTGCCCGAAGTTAACCTAAACCCCGAGGCCTTGAAGCGAAGATACAGGAGTGTGCGACTGCGGCGCTGACCAAAAAAAGAGCAATGGATGCCCGCAAATCTCTGCCGCGCCATCAGGATTGGCGTCGGCGCCCGTCCGGCCAAGCCAAAAATTAAGCCTATAAGATCGGCGGAACCAATGGCGTACGGCCATCCGTACTCGCGTCGCTGCCAAGTAACCCTATGGTGACGTAGCCGATCCCGATGAAATGACGGCGCCGCCGTTGATCGCGTTTTTCAAAATGAAGCCGTTGGTCGCGGCAACCATCGGGTCGTTGGCGGTGGCAACGATCAGGCGGATGTATTGCAAGGCCTTCGCGATTTCGACGGCGGGCGCATTGGAGATATAGAGCACGTCCTTGTTGCGCATCTGCATCTTGGTCGCCAGGAAATAGCCGGACGGATCGCGGAAGTTCACTTCGTAAATGACCGGAATCATCGGCGTCGAGAATTGCGTCACGTCGATACCGAGCTTGGCCGCAACTTCAGGCGGCTCGCCGCGATAGAGGAACACATCGCCCGGATCGGCGGTCGCGTCGTTCAAGCCGCCGGCTTTGCCGACCGCCTCGGCCAAGGAAATTCGCCAAGCGTCGAAATTAAACTGACCTTGCTGGCCGGTGGCCCCGAAAGCAAGGAACGTCTGCGGCTCGCGATAGACGTAAATCGTATCGTTGGGCAGCGCCCAGACGTTGTTGGGGGGTTCGTAGACCAGCGCCCCGAACGGAGTGGTGGCGCGTTTTCCATTGCGCTCGAGCATGACCCAGGTGTCGAAACCTTGACCTTTCGGGCCGCCGGCGCGCGCGATGGCGTCGAGGATTTTTTCGCCCGCGGCATTCGCCGGAAATCGCGACGGCGAATTCACTTCGCCGAGAACGCTGATCAATGACGTTCGCTGTTCGACGAGAGCAACCACGGCTTGGGGCTCGATCGCACGATTCTTCAGTTTATCAACGATGTCGCCCTGCACCTCGCTCGGTGTGCGGCCATTTGCCCTGATGGCGCCGGCATAAGGAACCGAAATGTTGCCGCTGGTATCGACGGATTGATTGGGCAGCGTAATAAAATTGCCGGGCCGGACGCTGGCTTCGGCGGGGATGAACAGACCGCCGGCCGCCGCCTCAAAGATCGTGACGCTGACGACGTCACCGATGCCAAATCGGATCTGCGCAGGCGCTTGGCGTTCAGGAAACGCGGCCGCGAATCGCGGCAGACCATGGGCGAGGACATCCAGGACGTCCTGGCTCATCTTCACGAGCGCATAGGGAATGCTTTCGGGCGTCTTCGACTTGCCGTCGCGAATATCCCAGCCGGCAGGGCCGTTCTGCGGCAAGCCGCACCCGGCAAGCAATGCCGAGAGCAGCACAAACATACCCGCAAGGCGCGCTCGGCCCTGTACAATCCGCATGATGCCCCTTCCCAACTGATATTTGCTAACATATTGCTCTGCACACGGCCAGCGACTGGAACCTTGATAACAGCGGACAGCGGACGGATTTGAACTGTGTTGCAAATGCGCAACGATCATGAGACAGTCGTAAAGGCTAGGATTATGGGGCGTTAAATGACCAGGATCTTGATCGTAGGTATCGGATTTTTGGCTCTGTGCGGACTATGCGCCCCAAGCCTCGCGGCGGATGCCAATGTCGGCGTCACCCATCATTCTCGCCATGTCGCCGAAGCCTGCCCGCGCGTTTGGACCTGCAGTGGCGGCCTTTGCGATTGGGAGCACATCTGCCGGCCTATGGGTTGCCCCGATGGCTATGGCTGCTATCCGCTTTATGGCGCCTACGGCCCCTATGGCGGCTCCGCCTACTTGAGCTCATTCAGTAACCGGAACTAGTCCGTCGTCGCCCGCTCGTTGGAAATCCAAAGTCGTCCGCCACGACCACGTGTCCACCGTCCTTCAACGACCGTTGGATGACTTTTCGGATCGGCCGAAACTGCATCATCGGCTGCTTCATTCTTTTTTAAGCTGCCGGCCTGCACCTTGAGCGCTCGGAGTGTGCTCAATGGCCGCATTACCGTTGATTGCCGTCTGCTTCGGCGTCTTGCTCGGCTTGCGCTACAACGCCTGGGCCTTGTTGCTTTGTCTCGGCGCGACCGTGGTTCTGATGATTACCGTCATGCTCCTCTGCGCCAGCACCTTGGCAGTGACGGCCGTGGTCACTTTCCTCGTCGTTGCCGGTATGGAAATCGGCTATCTGGCCGGCGCCTATGCGGCACAGATCGGCATTATTCGGCGGCCGCTACGGTCGCCGCCTTTCTCCGTTCATCGGTAAGATCCTCACAGCCTTGTGTTCAAAGCAGCAGCTTCAAAAGCGCAGCGGGTCGCTCTCCGGCGCCTGCATTTTGCTGACCAACGCGGGATCGAGCCTGCCCACGGCCGATTCGAGAAAACGCTTTCCGTCCGGCGACGCCTGCCGATAAGACGACACGATCGCCGATTGCAGCGCGGGCTGCCGCACAACGGATAGAACCTCGCCCAGAACCAGACTCTGAAAATCGGGATCGGCGATCGCCGGCGATTGAACCGCCATTTTCATGCGCGACGGAATGAGCGCGAGATCGTTCGGACCGGTATAATATGACATTTTCAACGCTTCAGCTTGTTGCCGCGGATCGAGCGCTGCCCGCGCGTCAATGAGCGCAAGAAGGAGCCAGGCGCGCGCATCGTGCGGCGCAAGCCGCGCCGACCGCGTGGCCGCAAGGCGTGCGTCATCGAGCGCCGGCAAAAGCGCCGAGCCGGTGCTGCCGGATGCTCCAAGCCAGGTCAGCAATGCGTCGTCGAACCAAAAATCGCCGCGGAACATGGCGACTTGCGCGGCCAGCGCCGCCGCCGGTGCCCGGTCCGCCTGATCCGGCGCCGGTTCGGAGACGAAGTATGGCGTCACCGGATGGATGAATTCGGCGGCAAGCTGCCACAGCGCATAGAAGCCGAGAACCAAGCTCATTGCGAACAGGCTAAAGCGCACGCGGATCGACCACGGCGTATCGCCGACAAAACTGCCGGCGCGTCGCCCGGCAGAAGCCTGATCCCAGTGAATGAGCGGCATGGCGTTACAAAACCTGGCGTTACAAAACCCGCAACTTGTCACCGGTGATGGCGAGACATGTCAGCTTGCCGGTCGCGTAGGCGCCGGTGTCGATGTCGATCCTGTTGGGTCGAAACTCAGGCTCGAATACCGGCGTATGACCGTGCACAATGATCTTGCCGAAATCGTCATGGCAGCTGAGAAACGGCTCGCGGATTTCCAGCAAATCTTCCTCGCGCTGCCGATCGAGCGGCACTCCCGGCCGTACGCCGCCGTGAACGAAATAAAAATCCCCATAGCAGGCGTAGGGCAGCAGCCCCTGCAGAAAGTCGCGATGCTCGGGCGGCAGTGCGTCGCCGAACGCGCGCGCGATTTCGATTTGTTCGCCCGGCCCGACGGAGACCTGCGGATGCAATCCGTATGAAATGAGCGTCTCGCGTCCGCCAAGCTGGCCCCATGGACTCAAAAAGGCGGGATTGCGCAAGAACTCCAACGGATAGGTATCGTGATTGCCTCGCAGAAAAACCGCGCTGCGGCTCCTGCCGCGGTCGATCAGGCGATCGAGAACCTCTCGCGATGCTGGACCGCGATCGATGTAATCACCCAGATAGATTTCCACAGTTCTGGCACTTGGGCTTGCCGCGCGGTCGGCGTCGATTTGGGTAAACAACTCGTTGAGCAGATCGACGCGGCCGTGAATATCGCCGACGGCATAGATTTGCATGCCCTCGGGTGCCGAAGGTAACGGCTTTTTTGCCTTGCCGCGACGCGACTTCCACACCTCGTCACCTTCGTTTTGATTATCTTTCGGCCGCACCGCCAAAAGCAGATTTACTTAACTTTGTCCACGCTTGTGCGCCGATCCGCAATGGTGTCGCGGTTAACGGATTCTAGTTCGTGCGACAAGACATTTGAATTGAATTGCGCTGCGCCGCCAAACGGTATCGCAAATCAAGTCGCGTATTGCTTGCCCCATGAGTGCGTTGGGGAGCAAATAAAAATGCGCCGAGCCATCCTTACCCTGTGTCTGGCGTTGGCCGTCGTTTCCAGCGGCTTTCAAGCGGCCGATGCGTCGTTCTTCGGAATGCCGCGCTTGCTAGGGCTGCAAATTCAACGTTTGCGTTTCGAGGAACCGACATTGCCTCCGATGGCGCACACGATCTTCTGCATGAATTATCCGCGCGAGTGTTCGCCCCACAAGATCGTGTTCCGCGGCGGCGGGATCAAGATGACGCCGGATCGCTGGCAGGAAGTGGTCAGCACAAACTCCGACGTCAACCGTGCCATCAGGCCGCACGCGAATGCCGGTGGGCTCGCGACCGAGAAGTGGGTCGTCGCCCCGGTGGCCGGGGATTGCCACGACTATGCCGTGACCAAACGACACGACCTTCTCGCCAAGGGTTGGCCGGCGCATGCGCTCCTCCTCGCCGAGGTCGTGACGTCATGGGGCGAGCATCACCTGGTTCTGGTTGTGCGTACACTCGACGGTGATTTTGTCGCAGACAATCTCGCTCCCGACGTTCGCCCGCTGTCGCGAACGTCTTACGCCTGGGTGCGAGTTCAAACGCCGAGCAATCCGATGCTCTGGGCCGCTGTCGGCCGGACCGTGGTCTAAAAACGGCACGCTCCCTGCTAACTGCGCGGCAAACTTAAGCTCTGGCCCAACGCAAGCCCAATCGTTACGGCGGCTAAAACGACAAGACCCGCCGCCGTGAGGCTCGCGTCGCAAAACATCTGAAGCGTCAGCAACACAGCGCAGCCTGATCCGGCCGCGGCGTAAAGTGAATCCCGTCCGCGCGCGAGCGCGCGCCGGAATAGCGCGATCGCCAGGACGGCTCCGATCAATGGGATCGCGACAAGAGCTGAACGTCCCAATTCAATACTGATCTCAGCCGCGGCGGTCGGCGCGGCAAGCACAGCCGGCGGGTCGTCGATCCCGCGATAGATCGGCACCAGCGCCGCATATGTTCCGACGCCCATTCCAAGAGGCCCAGCGTCCGCCATCATCCGCGCCGCAATCGCGGTTTGTGCTGGCGCCGCTCCTGCTGCGGCGCGCAGAGCAACGTCACCTGAACCCTTTTCGAATCGGCTGAGCACCACCACTGCCGCCACGACGACGACAATTCCAACGACGACGCTCTTCTCCCAGCGATGACTCGGCACTTGGCGAAGAAAGACAACAAGGAAAACCGGAAGCAGGCCGCACAAACCGGCCACGAGCACGAAGCGCGGTGCGTCTATCGCCGCTGTTAAAAAGCAAATCGCGAAAACCGAGCCGCCGGCGCAAAATTCCGCTAGCACGCCGCCACTGATGCTAGTGCCGTGCCGGCGAAGTTGATATTGATCGAGCGCGCTGACAATCAGGGATGCCGACAGCACCATTCCAAGGTTGCAGATCGCGGCGAATGCAGCATCGGTACCGGCAAGATCAGGCGATCCGGAAAATCGCAAGCTGCCAATCGTCATGACGACAAAGGCAATGGTGACGAAACCGCTCACGGCAACGAGCGCCCGCAGCACGTAATGCGCGCGCCGCCGGTCGACGGCGACACACAGCGCGGCAAGAGCGATACCGAGCACGGTCACGTAGCCAAGAAGCGCCTGGAAGGTTAGTCCGGGATCGGCGCTGATCTTGCCGCTGAGCGGCACATCGAACGCACCGGCCGCGCTTTGCCAGATTGGATGCGCCAGAAATGGCGTCGGTACTATCTGGACCACCATCCAGATGGCGGGAACGAGCGCCAGAGACAGCAAAGCGCGAATGATCCTCCAGACGTGTTCGGCTTCGGTCGAACGAGCGGCGATGCCGGCGAGGCCGAGCATGACTGCGACAAAAAAGGTTAGCAGCAGGCCCGCTGTCGGCGTGTCGATGGCAAGAAAAACAGGTGAGGCAACGACAAGTGCCAGGAGAAGAATGAGCGTGCTCGACACGTCCGTGCGAATCCTTGTTTGGCTTGAGCCTATGAGCTCGGAAATTCCGTTAAAACGCGTCGAATCTGCAAAATCCACCGAATCCGTATTGGCCGTCGGCAGCTTATCGCGGATTGATCGGACCGGCCATCGAGCGCTATGGAACGCGCCGGACAGAGCACGCCCGCCTGACTTCCTTCATCGATGCGGTTGCGGCGCTGATCGGGAGACGGATGGCGGCGCTGCTCGAACTCGCCAGATTAAAAGACTCGACTTCAATCCGGCGGTGATCAAACCGGCTTTGTGACACCGTTGCTTTGCAGGCATTTTTCGACAATATCGCACAAATCGCGAATTTCGCGAGCTCCGGGACCGTTCGGATCGAACTCGGCGACTGAATTGCCGATCGAAAACGCGCGCACGAAAGCGGAGCGATTGCCGATCGGCGATGCGATAATCTCACCGTACTCTTCCATCTCTTCGACGAGCTGCCGGCCCTCGAGCGTGCGCCGGTCGACGCGATTGGGCACAAGCACCACATGAACGTATTCGGCGCGGCGGGCGCGGACAGCGCCGACGATTTCCAGCGTCCGAACTGTTGCTTCAAGATCCAGTCCTGATGGTAGGACCGGAATAACCGCAACATCCGCCAGCGCGATCGACGCCGCCAAAGAATCGTCGGACGGCGGTGAATCGACGACGACGAACTCGCTGTGAACGCGCCGCACCGCCGACGCCCATTCGGCAACGGGCATTTGCGGAGAAAAGGTAATTTCTTGAACCGGAAAGTGTAATCCGCCAAGCGCCGACCATTGGCACGCCGAGCGCAACGGATCAGCGTCGATCAGAATAACGTCGCCGCCGCGTTGATGGAGTTCGGCGGCGATCGAGACGGCGATTGTGGTCTTGCCGACTCCGCCTTTGCGCTGAGTTACCGCAATGCGCTTGGTATTGCGCTGGTCAGTCGCTAAAGCCACTAACTGCCACCCCTTGTACGGTGCTTCGCGGGTCTTCTAGCAGAGCAAAACGCACAGCGGGAATATACACACCTGGCACGTCTTTTTCGCGGCGCGCCGGCGGAAAAGGTCCTTCGGCCGTCGACATTCGGCTGTCGCGCAACCGAGATTTTTCGCGCCAAAGGAATCGGTGCGTAAAAAGGCCGGAATATTCACGTTCGCCCTCTTGAGCTTAAAGAAAAGATAGCGAATTGCAGAGTTTTAAGGCGGCCCTGAGATCATCCATGACTCGCCCGGCGCGACCGCCGCGTGGCCAAATCTTCGCCAAGCCTCCGCTAAGCCTTTAACTTGGTAGGCAACTTTTGACGCACCATGTCGACTACGTTATTCAGGACCCTGCAATTCAGGACCCCGCATGACCATCCGCCTGCATCGCGGCGATTTGCCGGACATTTCGCGCTATAGCGGTGCGGTTGCGATCGACACCGAGACGATGGGTCTCGATCTCAATCGCGACCGGCTGTGCGTGGTGCAGCTTTCACCGGGGGACGGCTCGGCGGACGTGGTGCAGATCGCGCCGCACGCGGAGCCCAACTCGGCGCCGAATCTCAAGCGCCTTCTCACCGACCCAAAGCTGCTCAAGATTTTTCACTTCGCGCGGTTCGATCTCGGCATGCTGTGCAAAACGTATGGCGTGATGCCGGAGCCCGTGTTCTGCACCAAGATCGCGTCACGCCTGACGCGGACCTATACCGACCGGCACGGCCTCAAGGATCTGGTGCGCGAGGTGCTCGGTCAGGAAATTTCCAAACAACAACAATCGTCGGATTGGGGCGCAGCGGCGCTGAGCGAGGCGCAAGTCGCCTATGCCGCGTCCGACGTGACGCATTTGCATGCGCTCAAGGACAAGCTCGCGGGCATGCTGGCGCGCGAGGGCCGCGAAGAACTGGCGGCAGCGTGTTTCCGCTTCCTGCCGGTGCGGGTGCGGCTCGACCTTGCAGGCTTTGCCGCGGACGACATATTTGCCCATTCCTGAGGCAAACGGGCCCCGGCGCCCACACGGCGGCTATATGGGGCGGCCTATGGGCCGGCCCTGCCTGGGACATATTCGCCAGCGACTTTTGCGAGACAAACCCGCTAGAAGCATGGTCTAACGCCCGAATCGGGGCGATGTTCGAAGGACGATCGCTTGGCTATCGCTTACCCGGAGAATGCCGCGAGAGGGCTTTCCACCAGGCCCCGTGGTGACTTCGACCGCAGCTATCAATCGGCAGTGCGGCATAGCCGCCACGTGCGCTGGCTTCGCGTCGGCGTGCTGATCGGGATCGCGGCGCTTTTGCTGACCGTGGTAGCGATGAATTACATGCCGCCGATCGGCGGATTCCGGCTGCCCGGGGAACTTGGCAATCTTGTCATCCATGGCTCCAAGATCACGATGGAAGCGCCGCGGCTAACCGGCTTCACGGCGGATTCCCGCGCCTATGAATTTTCGGCGGATGCAGCGGCACAGGACATGACCAAGCCCAATCTTGTCGAACTGCAAAAGCTGCACGCCAAAATGGAAATGGCAGACAAGAGTACGGTGGAAATGTCGGCGGTCTCGGGCGTCTACGACGTGAAGTCGGAAATTTTGACGCTCAACGAAAATATCGATTTGAAATCATCGTCCGGTTATTCAGGTCAACTGAGCGAAGCCGTGATCGACGTGAAAAAGGGCAGCGTGGTTTCGGATAAGCCGGTCGTGGTGAGAATGCTGAACGGCTCGCTCAACGCGCAGCGGCTCGACATTGCCGAGAACGGCAGCGTGCTTCGCTTCGCCGGCGTCACGATGCTGCTGCAGCCGGGCAAAGAAACTGCAAAAGACGGTTCAAACGAACCGGCAAAGGCGGGCGACCAATGAGCCGGCACAGGCAAAAACTTCGCGCTGCTTTGGCGGGCCTCGCCGTGACGGCGGTTTTGGCGGCAAACCCTGTTGCCGCGCAGACGTCCAACAACGCAGCACCTGGGCCATTCCAGGGCATGATGAACGACCAGAAAAAGGATCAGCCGGTCCAGATTGAAGCCGCGACGCTTGAAGTGCGCGACAAGAACAAGACCGCGACATTTTCCGGCAACGTGCAGGTGGTGCAGGGCGACACCACGATGAAATGCCAAAGCCTCGTCGTCTTTTATGGACAGGAAGTCGGCATTGCCGGGAACGATAAGCCGGCCTCTGCCGCCTCGCCCGTGACGACATCGAAGTCGACGCCCGGCATGCCGCAAGGCGCGCAGAATATCCGCCGGATCGAAGCGCGCGGCGGCGTCACCGTCATCACCAAGGATCAGAACGCGAGTGGCGATACCGGCATCTATGACTTGAAGTCGAAGACCATCACTTTGAGCGGCAATGTGGTGGTCAGCCAGGGCCAGAACGTCATTCACGGCGAGAAGGTGGTGGTCGATATAGCGACCGGAAATGCGCGGGTGGAATCGGGCTCCAGCAATGGCGGCGCGGGCGCCGGCGCGCCCGGTCCGGGCCGGGTTCGCGCGCTGATTCAGCCCGGCAAGGGTCAAGGCGGCGCTTCGTCGAATTTCATGACCGTTGGGCCGCGCCAAGCGAATTGACGCGCCCCTTCCGCCCGGGTGCGGAAAATCGGCTAAAATCCGCTATATAGACCGTATTGAACCGCGACCCGAAGGCGAGCTTCTCGATACTGTGGCAGATATCCTTTCATACTTCCGCCGTGGCCCGGCCAAGGCGACGCGCAAGCCGGTCGTCGAGGATGACTCTATCGATCTGGAGTCGATCGGCGGCACGATCAGCAATGTTTATCTCGACATCGCGAGCGTGAGTGCGCCGGCGGAAAAGCCGCGCACGAAGGCGCCACGTGACGCACCTTCGCAGCAACCAGCCGCACCGCCGCAGCAAACATTCACCCAGCCGCAGCCATCGGCCCCACCGCCCCGGCAGTTCGTGCCGCCGCCGTCCACGCCGTCTCCATCTGCGCCTCCGGGGGTTGCCGCACGGCTACAGCGCCCTCCCCTTTCAGCAAACGGCCAGCGTCCGGCCCCGCGGCCGCGCCGCCGGACGGACGGCAATGGTGCGCCGCCAAGCGATCGATCGGGGCTTCTCGCCGTGCACGGCGTGGAGAAGAGCTTCGTCGGGCGCAAAGTGGTCAAGGGCGTGAGCTTTTACGTGCGCAAGGGCGAAGCGGTCGGTCTCCTTGGCCCCAACGGCGCCGGCAAGACGACGGTGTTCTACATGGTCACCGGCCTCATCAAGGCCGACCAGGGGCGTATCGAGCTCGACGGCCACGATGTCACGAAGCTGCCGATGTATCAGCGGGCGCGGCTCGGCATCGGCTATCTGCCGCAGGAAGCGTCGATTTTCCGCGGCCTCACCGTTGAGGACAATATTCGCTCGGTGCTTGAAGTCGTCGAACCCGACAAGAAGCGGCGCGCGCGCGACCTCGACGCGCTGCTTGAAGAATTCAACATCGCGCGGCTTCGCAAGACGCCGGCGATCGCACTGTCCGGCGGCGAGCGGCGGCGCTGCGAGATCGCGCGCGCGCTCGCCACGCGGCCGAATTACATGCTGCTCGACGAACCGTTCGCCGGCATCGATCCGATTGCGGTCGGCGACATTCAATCGCTGGTGCGGCACCTCACCAATCGCGGGATCGGCGTGCTCATCACCGACCACAATGTCCGCGAGACGCTCGGCCTGACCGACCGCGCCTACATCATCTATTCCGGCGAAGTGCTGATGGAAGGCCGCGCCGAAGAAATCGTCAATAATCCGGACGTGCGGCGGCTTTATCTCGGCGAGGAATTCCGGCTTTAGACCATGATCCGATTAAGTTGAATCGGATCATGGTCTAGCTTTTTCGTTGGAGCATGATCTTTTCGGAAAACCGGTTTCCACTTTTCCGGATCATGCTCTAGTTCAAAGTCTCGCCGGAAACGCCGCGCCGTTCGGCCGCAATCTGATACGGCGCCGCTGCCGATACATTCTCGCCGGTGCGGATCTCGTCGATGACAAACAACGGCCGGCGCTTGGACTCAAGATAGAGACGGCCGACATATTCGCCGAGCAGGCCGAATAGAATAAGCTGCATACTGCCGAGCACGAGAATGAGCGTCGACAGGCTGGTCCAGCCTTCGACGACATGCCCGAACGCCCAACTGCCGAGCGTGTAGCCGAGCATCAGCAGGCTCAAAAATCCCAGAATGATTCCGAGATAGGACGCGAGCCGCAGCGGCATGATCGAGAACGACGTCAGCGCGTCGAAGGCGAGCCCGAACATTCTGCCGAGCGAGTAATTGCTGCTGCCCGTCTTTCGCGGCGCGCGGTCATAGGCAAGCGCAACCTGGCGCAGCCCGATCCAACTCACCATGCCGCGAATGAAACGCTGCTGCTCCGGCATGGAATTGAGAATGTCGAGGACCTTTCGGCTCATCAGCCGGAAGTCGCCGCTATCGACCGGCATGTCGCCATCGGCCAGGTGCCGCAGCAGCCGGTAGAACAAAGCCGCCGTGCCGCGCTTGAGCATGGTTTCGCCCTGCCGCTCGCGGCGCTGGCCGTAGACGACATCCGCCTCGACGCGCTCCATCAGGCGCCACATCTCGCCCAGAAGCTCCGGCGGATCTTGCAAATCGGAATCGATGGTGAGAACCCGGTCGCCGCGGCAGGAATGCAGGCCGGCCGTCATCGCGCGCTGATGGCCGTGACGGCGCGAAAGATTGACCGCGACCAATTGCGGATCGCGCGCGGCCAGTTCGAGCATGATCGCCCAGGTCCGGTCGCTCGAACCGTCGTTCACGAGAATCAACTCGTAGTCGGCGCCCGCCGTGTCTCTGGCAGCAACCGTCATGCGCCGGTGGAACTCTTCGAGCCCGGCCTCTTCGTTGTAGCAAGGCGCAACGATGGACAGCCGTGGACGCGCGCGCGCATCCGGCGGCAGCGGCATCGATACGCGAAGTTGCTCGTTCACGCTCGCCTCGCTCTACAAATGTCTCGTTACGGCGCGTCGAGCACCTGCCCGGTCGGGCCGGACAGGCTATACGCCGAATAGTCGTTGATAGTAACGCCGTGGCGGCTGCGCGGCAAAGTCGCTAGCAGCTCAACTTTGCTGAATTTCTGCTGCAACAGCGCAACCGCATAGCACGGTACCTGGCACACATACATGCTGGTGCCTTGGAACAAGGCCGGATTCGGCTGAGGCAGATCGACATAGCGCATGCGTTCATTGACCTGCGCAACGACCGGGTGCGAGGGCAGATAGAATTCGAGCCAGCCGGCGATGCCATATTCCGTTGTCAGCACGATCGGCGCGCCGATGCGCGCGCGGACGTCATCGAGCTTCGCCGCCAATTCCTTCCAGCCGGCGCCCAAGGCGCGCGCGGTCGGATCGGCGTGGCCGAGCGGCAGCACGCCGAACACCGCCTGCAAATAGAGGCACGCCGCGATCCCGAGCCCAACCGGCACGGCGAGCCGCTGCGACCACGACACGACGGGCGCCCAGGTCTCGTCCCACTTTATTCGTTCAACCGCGACGGCGGCCGCGACGACAAACGGCACATAGATCGGCTCGGGCCAGTTGCCTTCCACGCGGCCGTGGAACGAGTGCCAGATGAAATACAGCACGATCGGCCACACCATCGCGTTGATGAGCACGCGCGACGGCCACCACCCGCCCTCGCCTTTGAGCATTCCGACGAGACCGAGACAGCCGAGGACGAAAATGGGCGGTGTCGCCATCCCCATCTGGGTGACGAAGAACTCGCCGAGATAGCGCAGCGACCATTGGTGCACGACCAGGCGATTGAACTGATAATGATACGATGCCCAGCCGTGCTGCGCATTCCAGATCAGCGTCGGCGAAAATACCGCAATCGCGATGACGCCACTGATCCACGGCCAAGGCGTCAACAGCCATTTGCGCTGCTGCGGCACGATCAACAGCCAGGCGAGAATGCTGACACCGAAGAAAACCGTTGTGTATTTCGACAATAGACCGACGCCGAACACGACGCCGACCGCAAGCCACCACTCACCGCGCCCGGTTTCCAGAAGCTTGACCAGCGTGAGCAGCAAGAACGCAGTCGAGACAACCAGCGCATTGTCGGGCGTCGAGAGCGCCGACCCCGCTGCCATGACGATTGTCAGGTTGAAATAAAGCGCGGCAGTGGCGCCGATCCTGTCGTCGTTGAACAGGATCGCTCCCGATCGCCAGATAGCCCAGCTCGCCGGCAGCGCGAGCAGCACACCGATCGAGCGCACGCCGAATTCGGTGTCGCCGAACAGCGTCGTGCCGATCCGAATGAGAATTGGATTGACGGGCGGGTGGTCGAGATAACCGCCGGCAATGTGCTTTGACCAAAGCCAATAAAGGCTTTCGTCAAAACTGAGCGGAGCCATTCCCGCGAAGACAAGACGCACCGCGACGAGGGTCAGTATCGTGCCAATCACTACCGACTGGTAGCGCCGTTCCGGCACCGCCGTGACGCTGAACAAAGCCACAGAAAGACCCCTTACCCGGCACCCGACCTAAGGCCTGACTCATAGCAGGACGGGCGGGATGTACAAACGGAGTTGATAACTAGGATTAGGACCCTCGTGGCCGCTCGATCTCGAGGCAGACATTGAAGCTGGGCGCGCTCGATGCGCGGCCGAATGACGCGGCGTTCAGAAAATTCATCGCGCGCCGGTGAAAAGAAACCATTGCCTAAAAAATAGGCATACACGCAGCGCCACCTGCCCTGAGGTCCCCAACGGTATCCGGGGACAGAATTGCTACTTTGGGGCTGACGCAAATAGACTGGCGACACGGCTAAAGATATACGATAAGGACAGAAGCAAGAATCGGACCAATTCGAGCAAGAATTCGACCAATTCGTCCGGTCGCCACGTCAAACAGGCCCTAATGGCTCTCTCGCAAAGACTACAGATACGGCAGAGTCAGGCGCTGGTGATGACGCCGCAGCTGATGCAGGCCATCAAGCTGCTGCAACTCTCAAACCTCGATCTGGTCGCCTATGTCGAGGCCGAGCTTGAGCGTAACCCGCTGCTCGACCGCGGCGCCGAGGCCGAGCCGCCCGGCGAGCCCGACGGGGTGCAATCGCCGGATCAGCCGGTGATGGATGGCGAGGCACGTAACGGCAGCGAATTTGACGGGCAAGCTGGCGGCGAAATTGAACTGAACGGTCACGTCCACGAAGACACGCCCGGCACCAATGCCGGCGAAAACTATAACGACGAAAGCGAGCCAACTCCGGCCCGCGCCGCCGACGGCCCGGCGCCCTATTCGGAATGGGCCAGCACCGGCTCCGGCGGCCGCGACGATGGCGAGTACAATCTCGAAGCTTTTGTTTCCGCCGAAACCACGCTGGCGGATTGGCTGCGCGAACAGCTCACGCTTGCGATCTCCGATCCGGTGCAGCGCATGATCGGTCAATACCTGATCGATCTGGTCGACGATTCCGGATATCTGAGCGGCGACCTCGCGGCGGCCGCGGAAAAGCTCGGCACCGGCGTCCCTGAGGCCGAAACTGTGCTGGCGGTTCTCCAGACCTTCGATCCGCCGGGAATCTGCGCGCGCGATCTCGCCGAGTGTTTGGCGATCCAGCTCAAAGAGAACGACCGCTACGATCCGGCGATGCAGGCACTGATCTCGCGGCTCGACTTGCTGGCCAAGCGCGATTTCGCCGCGCTGAAGAAAATCTGCGGCGTCGGCGACGAAGACCTTGCCGACATGATCGCCGAGGTCCGCCGCCTCAATCCAAAACCCGGCCACGCCTTCGGCTCGGCAGTCGTGCAGCCGATCGTGCCCGATGTGTTCGTGCGGCCGGCGCCGGACGGGGCCTGGATCGTGGAACTCAACTCCGACACACTGCCGAAAGTTCTGGTCAACCAGAGCTACTATTCAGAGGTTTCGGCAACCGCCCGCCGCGATACCGACAAGTCCTATCTCACCGAATGCCTGCAAAGCGCCACGTGGCTGGTACGCGCGCTCGATCAGCGCGCGCGAACCATCCTCAAGGTCTCGAACGAAATCGTTCGCCAGCAGGACGCGTTCTTTGCCCGCGGCGTCGAACATCTGCGTCCGCTCAATCTGAAAACCGTCGCCGAAGCGATCAGCATGCACGAGTCGACGGTGTCCCGCGTGACCGCCAACAAATACATGGCGACCAGCCGCGGCATCTTCGAGCTCAAATATTTCTTCACCTCGGCGATCGCGGCCTCCCACGGTGGCGAGGCGCACTCCGCGGAATCAGTTCGTCACCGCATCAAGCAATTGATCGATGCCGAAACCGCCACCCGCGTTTTGTCAGACGACACCATTGTCGAGAAGCTGCGCGACGCCGGCATCGAAATTGCGCGGCGCACGGTCGCCAAATACCGCGAGGCCATGCGCATACCGTCGTCCGTTCAGCGGCGGCGCGAGAAGCAGGCCGCGGCGGCCGACTAGATTCAAGTCCGGCGTGCCATCTGCCCATGACGGTAGTGGCGGTAGCGGCGGCAGTCTGTGGCGTCGGTCTGCGGCGTGAGCCGCATCGCCGCGTTGACACCGTGCCCGCCGATACCTAGGTCGAGTCAAGGCGTTATATGTGGATATTAATCGGACGCGGTCTGTTCCAAACGCGTCACTTACATTTTGGAGGCTGCCATGACATTTCGCGTGTCTGGGAAAAATCTCGATGTTGGCGATGCGTTGCGCGATCGCATCAGCGATCGGATTGCCGAAACTCTGGGTAAGTATTTCGATGGCGGCTATTCGGGACATCTGACATTGGCACGGGACGGTTTCGGCTTCCGCACCGAATGCGCAATTCATCTTGATTCGAAGATCACGCTGCATGCCGACGGCATGGCGCCCGACGCCTATGCCAGCGCCGACCAGGCGGCATCGCTGATCGAAAAGCGGCTCCGCCGCTATCATCGCCGGCTCAAGGATCACCGCACCGAGCGCAACGAAACACGCGCCGCCAATTGGGCCGCCGTCGATGCCGCGAGCTATATCATTGCGGCGCCCGACCACGACGGCGAAGCGGATGCCGACACTTTCACACCTGTCATCATCGCCGAATCGACCACGACCTTGAAACAGCTTTCGGTCAGCGACGCGGTGACAGAACTCGATTTGACCGGCGCGCCGGTTCTCGTGTTCCGTCATGCGGCGCACGGCGGAATCAACATCGTTTATCGCCGCGCCGACGGTCATTTCGGCTGGATCGATCCGCCGGTCTTGGCAGCCGCCGATGCCCATTGACGCGGTGGCAGCGTCTCCTTATGGTCCGCCGCCTTTCGCATGATGCCAAAAGGTTGGCACGGTTCAGGCGCCGGCTTTCGGGAAAAGTTCATGCTCCGATGCGAAACTGATATCCGGTTCCACCGGCACCAATAATCACCGACGCTCTCGCGCTGCTTCGCTTCTTTCGAGTTCCGACTCCAGGTTTCGATTCATGCCGCTTACCGATCTCGTCGCGCCGAATGCGATTCTCCCGGCGCTCAAGGTCAACAACAAGAAGCAAGTGCTGCATGAGCTTGCCGCGCGCGCGGCCGTGCTCAGCGGGCAGAATGAGCGTACGATTTTCGATATTCTCATGCAGCGCGAAAAGCTTGGCTCGACCGCCGTCGGCAACGGCATCGCCATCCCGCACGGCAAGCTGCCGACGCTGACGCGTTTGTTCGGATTGTTCGCGCGGCTTGATCGCCCGATCGATTTCGAGGCGCTCGACAACCAGCCGGTCGATCTCATTTTTCTGCTGCTCGCGCCCGAAGGCGCCGGCGCCGATCACCTCAAGGCGCTGGCGCGCATTGCGCGGCTCCTTCGCGACCCCGCGATCACGCATAAGCTGCGCGGTTCGCATGACGCCGAGGCGCTCTACGCGGTTTTGGCGATGCCCTCGGCAAGCGCGGCATAGCGGCGCACCACAGAGCGGGTGTTGGAATCAAAAACGAGGCCGCGACAATGTCGCAGGCCCCGTTCTTTTAGCTGTAACACCGGTCAGCAAGACCTGATCAATGCACACTCACCGTCTCAAGCTCCTGGCTCCAGGCGTTGGCGACGGCAGCTTCGCGGCTGTCGGTCAGCATGATCGGCGTGCCGTCGGCGGCATGCAGCGCGAATAGCACCTGGTCTGGCTCAAGCTGCGGCATTTCCGTCTTCGGGAAGAGTTTGCGCACGTCCTCGAAGCGGACCGCCTTCACATAAGCGATGTGTCCGTCGCCGAGTTGCGCGAGCGTCTCTTGTGAAACGTCCATATTGAGGTCGGCAGTATTCGTGTCGTTGCGGTTCATCTCATCCATGGCCCTCGACTCCTTTCTGTGAATTGGTCGAGTCGTTTTGGTCGAGTCCTTCTAGGTTTCTTTAATCGCACTCTTTGATTGAAATCGATTTAACGATGCGCTCTGGTTGGGGGCGCACGAGATCAATCGACAGCAATCCGTTTCTCAAGTCCGCGCCGGATACTTCCATGCCGTCCGCCAGCACGAAGGTGCGCTGGAATTGGCGCGCGGCGATGCCGCGGTGGATGTATTGCCGGCCTTTGTCGTCTTGCTGCCGGCCGCGGATGACGAGTTGGCTCTCCTCTACGGTGACATCGAGCTGGTCGCGGGTAAAACCCGCCACTGCAAGGGTAATGCGCAGGCGCTCGGGGCTGTTCCCGTCGCGCGGAACCCGCTCGATGTTGTAGGGGGGATACCCGTCTGCGGCCTTCCCGACCCGATCGAGCACGCGCTCGATCTCGTCGAAGCCAAGCAAAAAGGGACTCGAAAGTGACGAAACCCTGGACATGATTTCAAAGCCCTTGTGAAGCGACTTTGGCGGGGCCCTTTACGGCACCCCAATGATCGCGCGGAACGCCCGCTCGACCTCCAGCAATATGGCTATGCAGATCAATGGGTTCAAGAAGAGCCCAAGGGAGCCATGCGGCGCCCTTGGCTAAGGCATTTTAAGGGGCCCCGGCATTGCACGTTCGGCTTCGGCCAAAAGCTGCGCCTCATGCCGGTTCACGAAAATACCGCCGACAATGATCCCGACCACCGTGATCACGGCGAGGAATATCACGACGGGGCCTTGCAGGCGTTCGAACTGCCGCCCCAGCGCATAGGCAGCGTAGCCATAGCTCACCGACCAAATAATCGAACCCACCACATTGGCAAACATGAAGTCGCGCCACGGCATCATGTTGGCGCCGGCGAAAATCCCGGCAAAGGTCCGCAGCACCGGCACGAATTGCGCGATGAAGACGATCTTGCCGCCATGGCGGAGGAACAAATATTGGCCGAGTTTGATCCTGGCTTCGGTCATCCGCACATAATTGCCGTAGCGCAGCAGCAGCCAATAGCCGAACCCCCGGCCGAGCGCATAACCGATCACACGGCCGACAATCGCAGCGGCCGCTGCGGTCACGATCACCGCGACAATGTTCAGGTCGTGTTTGGTGCCTGCATAGATGGCAGCGCCAAGGAGCGCCGTTTCGCCGGGCAGTGGAACACCAATGCATTCCAGGCCGACGATAAGGGCGACCGTCACAAGGCCGTAGACGTGGATAAGATGCTCGACGAAATGCATTACGGGGGCTGTGTACCGGAACACCGCTTATTTATACATATCCTGGCGAAAAGATAATGGCTTGACTTTGACGCGGTAGTTCCCGACGGCGGCCCCGCCGCGTGCGATGCAAAATCCCTGTCTGCACAGCGTGCATACGGAAATCACACGGCGGCGCAGTCGCGGTCATCGCGGTGGCGCTCCCGGCGAATTGGGACTACTGTCGCCGCGGGCGGGTAAGTAAGGGCAGAAAGATCGATGCGGGGCACTGTGGCTCGGCGTGCGAGCCTTCTACGAAGTGCCGGCCTTTCGCTCGGCGTGGCGCTGCTCCTCGGCGGTTGCGGACATCTCGGTGCTGACAATGACAGCGGCGCCAACGCTTATCCGGCGAATTACAAGGCCGATATTCTCGGCGCCATGCACGCCTATCTGAACAACCCAACCGGGGTTCGCGATGCCGCGCTTTCCGAACCGGCAATCAAGACAGTCGGCGGCACGACGCGTTACATGGCCTGTCTGAAGTTCAACGCCAAGAAGAATGCCAACGACTATGCCGGCATGAAGGAGATCGCGGCGGTATTCCTTGCCGGCCGGTTCGATCAGTTCGTCGAGAATACGAAGGACATATGTGCCGGCGTCACTTATGCGCCGTTCCCGGAATTGCAAAAACTGCCGCCGTGATGATTTGGCGAAAGCGCCTGACTGCGCCCTTGCTATCGCGACGCGCGGCTCAATCTTTCGTCTCGACGTGAAAAACGTGCAGCACGCGATGGAAAATCGGTGCGAGGATCACGCCCGTAGCGATGACGATGATGAGCCCCGACAGGATCGCGTACCACCCGGCGAAGATCTTTCCTGCATTTGTCTTGAGTTCGCCCACGGGGCCCATGCCGGATAGGATCATCGCCGCGTTCACAAACGCGTCGACAAACGACATGCCCTCAAAAAAGGCATAACCGGCAATCCCGATTGCCAGGCCGGCGAATGTGAGGAGCGCCCACAATCCGACGGCAACCAACATGCGCGCCGCAAACTTCCGGCGTGAGGCGACGGGCTGTGCGCGGCGCTCGAAATGGGTCACGCTGGGACCACGAAAGGCCATTGCTTCCTCCGGTTATTCTTGAAGCAAATCTCGAGCAAGTCTGCGGTTGAGCACGCAACCTCCCGCGCCTACTATCTAGCGGGATAAGAACACGAAGTACCAGGGAAACGGCAATGCTGGAACGACACTACAACCGCGCCGCGCAGGACATCGGCAACATCATCAATCTCGGCCATGTCAATGTCTCGATCAGCGATCAGCACGTGGCCACAAATTATTATGTCACCGGGCTCGGGCTGACCCGCGATCCGTACCTGATGACCGGTTCGGGGAACATGTGGATCAATGTCGGCATGAGCCAATTCCATCTGCCGATGGGAACGCCTGAAGTGTTGCGCGGCGTGACCGGCCTGGTCATACCGGACCGCCAGGCGCTGCTCGATCGCCTGACACGGGCGCGCAAGCTCCTTGCCGGCACAAAATTCGATTTCCGCGAAAGCAACGATTGCGTGGAGACGGTATGTCCCTGGGGTAACCGCATCCACGTGCATATGCCCGACGAGGAGCGTTTCGGCCGCGTCGCCCTCGGCATGGCCTATGTGCGCTTCGACGTCCGCCCCGGCACCGCCGAGCGCATTGTACGCTTTTATCGCGAAGTGATGCACACGCAGGCGGACGTCATCAAGAACGGCAGCGGGCCGCAAGCGCGCGTGCAGGTCGGCGAGAAGCAATATTTTTATTTCCGCGAAACCGATGCGCCGGAAGCGCCTTACGATAATCACCACGTGCAGATCTATCTCTCGGATTTCTCAGGCCCCCATCGCCGGCTCAAGGAACTCGGCCTGGTCACAATGGAAACCAACGAACACGAGTACCGGTTTGTCGACGTGATCGATCTCGGCACGCGCGAACCGCTGTTCCGGGTCGAGCACGAGACGCGCAGCCAGACCAATCCGATGTACGGCCGGCCTCTGGTCAATCGCAATCCGGCGGCGACAAATATGGACTACAAGCCCGGCCACGACAGTATGTCCTGGGCGCTGTCGTGACTTCGCATGAGGCGTTCGCCTCCCTTCCCCCTTATGGGGAAGGGGAATAAATGCGTCGCGCGCTGGTGATCGGCGGCTCGCTCGGCGGCCTCATCACGGCGCATCTGCTTCGCAGTATCGGTTGGGACGCGGTCGTCTTCGAACGCAATCGCGAAGAACTGGCCAGCCGCGGTGTCGGGCTCGGCACGCATCCGCAACTGATCGACATCCTGCGCAGCGTCGGCATCGCTTTCGACGAGGCGATGGGCATCCAGTTGCGAAAGGCCGTCTGCCTCGATCGCGATGGAACGACGCTTGTCGAGCAACCGACGACGCGCATCATGAGCGGCTGGTCGCGGCTTTACCGCGCATTGCGCGACGCTCTGCCGGCGGCGGACTATCGGCTCGGCAAAAGACTGCTTCGCGTCGAACAGAACGGCGCGGATGTCACGGCGAGCTTCGCGGACGGCACGCGCGAGCACGGCGACTTGCTGGTCGGCGCCGACGGCGTCCGCTCCACGGTCCGCGCGCAATATCTGCCGCAGGTCGAACCTGCTTACGCCGGCTACGTTGCCTGGCGGGCCGTGCTCGACGAAGCCGAGGTGCCGCGCAATATCTGGAGCGAGATGTTCGATCTCTACGCGTTCTGTCTCCCGGAAGGCGAGCAATTAATCAGCTATCCGGTGCCAGGTCACGACAACGACACTGAAATCGGCCGGCGCGCCTACAACATTGTCTGGTATCGGCCCACGGATCCCGCGAAGCTGGCCGATATGTGCACCGACGCTGAGGGCAAGCATCATGGCGCCGGTATCCCGCCGCCGCTCATCCGTCCGGATGTCGTCGCACGCGTCAAAGCCGACGCCAGAGCACTGATCGCGCCGCAAATCGCCGCGATTTTTACAGAGGCGGCGCCGTTTTTTCAGCCGATCTACGATCTCGTATCGCCGCGGCTCGTATTCGGCCGCGTCGTGCTCGCCGGCGATGCGGCGTTCGTTACCCGACCCCATGCCGGCGCCGCCACGACCAAGGCCGCGCTCGATGCGGCAAGCCTCGCCGATTGCATTCGCAATGCGGACGACGAGTTCGACGAAGGGTTAAGGCGCTACGAGCGCTCGCAGCAGCCGTTCGGCAGCGCCATGGTCGCGCTCGGCAAGGAAGAAGGCCTCTATCTCAGCGCCCAGATCAAACCGAGACACCAGCGCACCGCCGAGGAACTCAACCGCGACATCGGCTCGGTGCTGTACGCCCACAGCAACCGCAGCGATCAGGTCGGCGGCATCGTAGCCGCACACGGCCTCGACGCGCTGTTCTGATCGCGCCGCACCGGGAGTAAATCATGGCTGGTCCACTATCGGGCGTCCGCGTTCTCGATCTCACCGCGGTCGTGGCGGGTCCGCTGGCGACGCAAACGCTGGGCGACATGGGCGCCGACGTCATCAAGATCGAGAGCCCGGACGGCGACACGACGCGTTACACGGGACCCGCGCGGTCGCCTGACATGGCGGCGTTGTATATGGGGCTCAACCGCAGCAAGCGCGCGCTGGTGCTCGATCTCAAGCAGCAAGGCGCGAAGGACGCGCTGTGGCGGCTGATTGCGAATGCCGATGTTTTTGCCCATTCGATGCGGCCGCAAGCGATCGAAAAACTCGGCTTCGAACATGAGGCAGTGTGCGCGCGCAATCCAAAGATCATCTATGCCGCCCTGCACGGCTACCGTAGCGGCGGCCCTTACAGCGGGCAACCGGCCTATGACGACGTCATCCAAGGCCAATCCGGCGTCGCGGCCTTGATGGCGGAAATCGCCGGCGAGCCGCGCTACGCGCCGACCATCCTTGCCGATAAGACCACCGCGCTCGCGCTCGCCAATGCGATCACGGCGGCGTTGTTCGCGCGCGAAAAGACCGGACGCGGACAATTCGTCGAAGTGCCGATGTTCGAGTCGATGGTGTCGTTCGTTCTCGCGGAGCACCTGTTCGGCCATTGCTTCACGCCGCCGTCCGGCAAGCTCGGCTATACGCGCGTGCTCGGCGCCTGGCGCCGGCCCTACAGAACCAAGGACGGCTATATCTGCATGATGGCCTACACCGAGCGGCATTGGCGAAAATTCTGGACGATGGTCGGCACGCCCGGGGTTTGCGACGATCCGCGCTTCGACAGTATCGCGGCGCGCAGCCACAACATTGTCGCGCTCTATGAGCTGGCCGGCTCCCGCTTGATCGAGAAAACGACCGGCGAATGGCTTGCGCTGTTACGCAAGCTCGAAATTCCTTCGGCGCGCATGTCGACGCTTGACGAAGTGATGGCCGATCCGCAGCTCGAGGCCGCCGGTTTCTTCAAGCACGCGACCCACCCGAGCGAAGGCGAGATCCTCTACACCGACATGCCGGTGCGCTTTAGCGGCGGCGCGGCAACGGGCGAGCGGCTGCAGCCGCGGCTCGGCGAGCACAGTCTTGAAATCTTACGCGAGGCCGGGTTGAGCGAGAGCGAGATCAAGGCGCTCCTTGCCACCGGCGCGACAGTCGAAGGCCCGTCGAAGACGCAAGCTGCGGAATGAGCTGGCGCTGCCGGCAATTTGCACGACAAGACTTTTCGGTCGCACGCGCGACGGTGAGCTGGAAATCTCTGACGCCAAATAAGATCGGACGATCAGGTATCCAACGCACTTGGCGCGTAAAGCTCATCGACCTTGACCAGACGCGGCGTCAGGCTCTGCTCCAGCGAATATTGCGCAATGATCTCGATGACCTCGCGATTGGCTTTGACGCCGTGGTGGAGCAGCCTCGGTTTTGGATCGCCCAAAAGCAGGCCCGCGGCCAAGTGATCCGTTACATGAGCAACGCGTTGCGCATCGGCGATTTCATTGGCCTTGTTGAACGCCTTGATCAGATTGAGCACCACCCACGGCTCTTTCTCGAAAATGTCGCGCCGCACCACGGTCTGGTGATTGATCGGCAAAAGTCCTGTTTTCTTGTAGAAGCGCACGCCTTCGGCGATCGGATCGGGAAACAGATATTTGAAGTCGGGATGGCTCGGCAGATCGGCGCGGCTGCGATCGACCAGGTTGCGGTCGGCCAGATAATGCAGCACGGCGTCGAGCTCGCCCGCAAGCATCATCGCGCCGATGCTCTTGTCGGCGGGGATTTGATGCACCGTGACGCCGGGCGGCGCTGTGAAGCCGGTGGCGCTACCGTGGCTCATTTCCGGCGTGCGCTCCATCCAGAATTCCATGTCCTTCGGCGCGACGCTGAATTCGTGCTGCAGCACGCCGCGCGCCCACAGCGCCGCGGTCTGCTGATATTCCGGCACGCCAACGCGCTTGCCCTGGAGGTCGGCGGGCGTCTCAATGCCGGCTTTGCGCCGCACCAGAATGCTGGTGTGAAAAAACCGCCGCGTCGTAAAAATCGGCAGTCCGACAAAGCGCGTGTCGCCACGCGCCACAGCGATGATGAAGGACGAGCACGACATTTCCGACACGGCGAATTCGGAAAAATGCAGTTGTCGCCAGAACAATTCGGACGGATGCAGCACGGTCGGAATGAGGTCGATGCCATCGGCCCTTACTGTGCCATCGATGATCGGCCAGGTGCGCGGGTTATTGGTGATGCCGATGCTGAGTTGCAGGTTCATGGAAGATTCACCAATTTGATCGAGCCGCGCGATGTGAAGACGGAAATTGCCGTTCATTCCCGCGAAGGCGGGAATCCGGCGTAGGTCCCCGCTTGCGCGGCGACGAGCGGGCGAAGTGGGCTCAGTACCGATAGGGCTCGTGTTCCCACAACGGGAAAGCCGAGAACACGTGCGGCACGTTGGCCGGCGCCGCAGGCGCCAGATAGGTGCGATCGAGCTTGCCATAGCTCGTGACGCCGAGAAGGCCGAGCGCGCGCGTCACCTCGTCTTCCATGATCTCGAGCATGCGCACGATGCCGGCCTGTCCTGCCGCGGCGAGCCCATAACATTGCATGCGGCCGAGCCCGACAAGATTGGCGCCGAGCGCGATCGCCTTGACGATATCGGTGCCGCGATAAAAGCCGCCGTCGACAATGATCATCGCGCGGCCGGCCACCGCTTCGACGACTTCGGGCAGAACGTCGAATGAGCCGCGGCCGTGGTCGAGCTGCCGGCCGCCATGATTGGAGACGTAGATGATCTCAACGCCGTGATCGAGCGCGATCTTGGCGTCCTCCGCAGTGCCGATGCCTTTGATGCCGAACGGAATCTTGAGCTTCTTTTTCATGCGCTCGACCGTGCGCCAATCGAGCGCCATCTGGAAGTCGCGCCCCGTCGCGCGGCGGCGTCCGCCGGTGGTGTGGCGCTTGGCGAGATCGCGTTCGCGCCGGCTGTAATGGGCGGTATCGACGGTGATCAGGAATGCCGAATAACCGCTTTTGATGGCGCGCTCGACATGGTCGTCGGCCCAGTCCGCATCGCCGCGGACATAGAGCTGAAACATCCGCAGCGCATTGGGCGCCGCTTCCGCGACTCGTTCGAGGCCCGGATCGCAGACGGAGCTCAGCATATGGGCAACGCCGAATTCCGCCCCCGCCTTGACCACCGGCTCGGCGCCGCCGGGATGAAAGCTTTCCAATGAGCCGACCGGACAGAGCACGACCGGCAGCCGCAGCTTGTGGCCGAGCGCTTCGGCCGAGGCGTCGACCTTGCTGACGTCGCGCAGCACGCGCGGCCGGAACGCGACCGAGTCGAGCGCCATGCGATTGCGCCGCAGCGTCGTCTCGGTCTCGGTGCCGCCGACGATATAGTCCCAATCGTTCTGGTTCAGATTGGCACGCGCTTTGGCAACGAGCTCATGCAGATTGTGAAATTCATTTGTCGCCGCGGCGTTAGCCGCGGCTCTCGCTTCATCCTGGTTCTGATCGGTCATTGGCAATGCGTGTTTTCTGGTTTGTGTTTTTCGGTTTGTAAGATTTCCTGACGGCCCGAAGGTCTCAGGCCCGCCACCTTGGACGGAAGACATCTAGGAAGGGGAAGCCTACAGGGCGGAATATTCCGGTTCAAGAAGCGCCCGGGATATCGGCGCCGTCAAGTTGGAATGACGGCCCGCAATGTGGCGCGGAATTTTCGATCGCGCTTGATGTGCCACTCGCGGCTCATGGCGTCGCTTTTGGATTTGCAACGCTCGCAATAGAGCAGAATCCATGTCCGCCCGCGGGTCGACTTGGCGCCCGTTCCCGCATTGTGTTGTCGCAGACGCCGATCGGGATCTGTCGTCCAGCCAACATATGTTCGATGATCGCCTTTGCGGCGGCTTCCCAGAACATAAACAAAGAACAGCATGTGAATTATTGGCGGTCCCGGGAAGACTCGAACTTCCGACCTTCGGTTTAGGAAACCGCTGCTCTATCCGGCTGAGCTACGGGACCGAGAGGCTTCTTGTTGCGTGACAGCGTTCGCGCGTCAATTCAGGAATTTCGGCGGGGTCGCAGAAGTTTCAGCGCCGTCGGCGCGCGTCTCTTGCTGCCGGCTATGCTGGCCCTTGGCCAAGCTCCGCTTCACCTCCGCCTGAGCGCGCAGCTGCGTCAGCACTTGTTCCACAAGGTGAGCCGCGAAGGCCAAGCCTGATTTGCGCGCGGCTTGATTCGTCGTGGGGCTCGTGAACTGCTCGATCTTGGTGCGGACGGCGCGCTCGAAACGCTCCGTCTCGCCGCCGGCCACATTGAGGACGAGTTCGCCACCCATCAGCTTGATGAGATGAAGGAGCGCCGCAATGGTTTCAGTCGCGGCCTCGGGAAAATCAGCTCCGATATCCGCGGCGGCGCTGACCCGCGCGGAGACCGGCGGTGTCGAGCCTTCCGGCAAAACACCGTTTTGGTCAGCATCGGACGTGCCCTTGCGGATGGGATCGGCCATAACCCCCCTCATATATGCATTCTGCTGCTAGTTTCTAAACTCCCGCAAAGTGGTCCGTTTTGTCGCGGACCTCCAGCCGTGCCGGACGCCATTCAAAGACCCAAGCTCTTGATTCCAAGAGAACATTATCTGATTCGCTGCGAGAACCGGTATCAATTCCGTGGCGCAAAAGGCGCCAAAGTCTTGGCTTTAGAAGTCTTGGCTTTAGAAGCCTTGGCCTTACGTCTCAAAAGACGGCGGTGATTCAAATTGGAACACAAGTTTCGCCGCCGTAGCTCCGCCGCATTGCGGCCCTTCATTTGGCGCCGATGATGGGGTGGTGGGACGGCATTTTTGGGGCTGCGATTGCAGCGGGGTGCGGGTGTTGCTGCGCCGCGGCGCAAGATGCGTTGCGCACAACTGACGCCCAACCTGGGATCGCGTGCGGCGGCGAGATGGTCGCGCATGCAACGGTCAGCCGCGTCATCGACGGCCGTACTTTTGTCCTTGGCGACGGACGCGAGGTTCGTCTTGCCGCCATCGAGGTGCCGCCGCTCCCCCGACCCCGGCAATCTGGCTCCGCTCCCGATGCTTCCGGACCAGGGGGCGCGGCGTCAAAAGACGCGCTCGATGCGCTCGTTGGTGGCGACGAGGTCGTGCTGCGGCAAGCGGACGCCGGGGTGGACCGTTATGGCCGCATGGTCGCCTATGCCTATGCGATACGCGACGGCGAGGAGCTGTTCGCGCAAGGCGAACTGATCGCCTCTGGTTTTGCCCGGGTCGCCGACCGGATCGGCAGCAAAGCCTGCGCCACGGAACTGCTCGACCGCGAAAATACCGCCCGCCAGGCCAAGCTTGGCCTATGGGGCGATCCGTATTATGACGTCCTCAACGCCGATACCCCTGTGGCTGTGCTGGCGCAGCGGGGCCGCTTCGCGCTGGTCGAGGGCCGGGTGGTGTCCGTGCGTGAAAGCGGGGCCACGACCTATGTGAATTTCGGGCGGCGGTGGTCCGAAAGCTTTGCGGTTACGATCTCGAAGCGAAACGAGCGTAATTTTACGGCGGCGGGTCTCGATTTGAAGAGTCTCAGCGGCCGGCGCGTCCGGGTCCGTGGCTGGGTCGAGGCGCGCGGCGCGGGAGGCAACGTTCCTTGGATCGAGGCGGTGCGTCCGGAGCAGATCGAGACAGCGGATTAAAGACTTGCGTGTTGAAACTGACTTGCGTGTTGAAACTGACTTGCGTGTTGAAACTGACTTGTGCGAGCGATCGAGGGCGACTTGCGCGAGCGATTTGGGTAACGCAGTGAGACGGGGACCGGCAGGACTAGCAAGTACCTGGCTTGGCCGTTTGAGCGTCGCTGTCGCGGCGCTCATGCTGGCTGCTTGCACGGCTTCGTCACCGCCGATCACCCCGCAGGCTTCGATTGCCGCGCCCGCCAAGCAAGCCGACGCCGGCATGCCGCCCGCGGTGGCGCGCGAGCACCAGCGCATCCTCGCCACCTATGGCGGCGTCTACAACGATCCCCGGCTGCAAAGCATGATCGAGCAGACCGTCGAACGCCTGGTCGCGGCGTCGGAACGTCCCGACCTGCATTACAAAGTCACCATGCTCAATTCGCAATCGGTCAACGCCTTCGCCTTGCCGACCGGGCAGCTTTACGTCACGCGCGGGCTGATCGCGCTGGCCAATGACGATTCCGAGCTCGCTTCGGTGCTGGCGCACGAAATGGGTCACGTGATCGCGCGCCACGCCGAGATCCGCGAGGAGCAGGCGCGTCAGGCCGATCTCGTCAGCCGCGTCGTGACCGACGTCGTCACCGATCCGGAAGCCGGTGCGCTGGCGCTTGCCAAATCGAAGCTTGCGCTGGCGAGCTTCTCGCGCGCGCAGGAGTTCGAGGCCGATGCCATCGGCATCGGCATAGCCTCGCGCGCCGGCTACGATCCGTATGGCGCAGTGCGTTTCCTGAGCTCGATGGAGCACAATTCCGACCTCAAGCCGGAACAGACCGGATCGATCAATCCGGCCGCGCCGGACTTTCTTTCTTCGCATCCGGCGACGCCTGAGCGCATCACCAATGCGCTGGCCAATGCCCGGCAGTATCGCGCGCCGGCTACGGAGAACGGACAGGATTTCGCCCAGGCCAAGTCCACCTATCTCTCCGACATCGACGGTATCGTCTACGGCGAAGACCCGAGCGAAGGTTTTGTGCGCGGCCGGCGTTTCCTGCATCCAAAACTCGGCTTCACCTTCACCGCACCGGACGGCTTTACGCTCGACAATACGGCGCAGGCCGTGCTCGGCATCAAGCACGGCGGCGGGCAAGCCTTGCGGCTCGATGTCGTGCGCGTGCCGGCCGAGCAGACGCTCGCCGAATATCTCACCTCCGGTTGGATCGAGAATATCGATCCGGCGACTGTCGAAGACGTCACGATCAACGGCTTTCCCGGCGCTACCGCGGCCGCCAAAGGCGATCAATGGGATTTCCGCCTATACGCGCTCCGCTTCGGTAGCGACGTCTACCGCTTCATCTTCGCCGCCAAGCACCGCACGCCCGACATCGACCGCACCTTCCGCGAATCAATCGGCACGTTCCGCCGCATGAGCCTCGCCGAAATCGAGGACGCCAAGCCGCTCCGCCTGCAGGTCGTCACCGTAGCGCCGGGCGATACGGTGGAAAAGCTGGCGGGCAAAATGGCGACGTCCGACCGCGCCGCGGAACGGTTTCGCGCGCTTAACGGGCTCGATCCCGGCGACAAGCTAAAGCCGGGCAGCCAGGTGAAAATCGTTGTTGAATAGGCACTTCCGAGCCGGCTTCAGGTATTTTCGCTATTTTCTCTGCGTATAATCCGGTAAGATGCGCAAAAGGCCGGAAAGGCCAAGGACGGAAGTCCGACGCGGCTGTGGGGGAGTGCGAATGTGGATCGTGAAACGGGCGGAGCCCGTTGCCGTGGCGCTTGCCGTCGTGGCCGTTGCCACGGCAGTGCTCTGGATCGTTAAACAATCGGCTGCCAGCGAGCAGCATCCCGTCTTTTTCTATCTGTTGCCGATCGCGCTGGTGACGATGCTCTACGGCAGCCTCCCCGCGTTGCTCGGTGTTTTCTTCGCCACGGCACTTGCGGACTTTTTCCTCTACGATCCGCTCTACACGATGAGCGTTTCCAGTTGGCTGGAATTCGGCGATCTGGCGTGTTTTGCGCTAGTGGCCCTCGTTGCCGTCAAATGCACCAACGAACTGTTTCACCGCTCGGCAAAAAATCCACCGACATCGCGCTACGGCAATTCGTAATTTTTTGCTGCTGACCGCGCCGACCGATCAGAACTGCGAGGCGAGCTGATCGAGCCCCATCACGTGGGCGAGGTTGCGCACTTCTTCTTTTTGTTCGGCATTGAAACTCATGATCAGCGGCACGGCCGCGGATTTGAGGCCTTGCACGGCATTCGGATCGACCGCCGCCGTCTGCGTCGCGTTCGCGGGAGAACCGTGCCAGCGCGCCTGTTGCACTCGCGTATAGGCGATGTTGCGCAACGCGGCTTCGACCGCGGGCCACATCTGCTCCTGATCCGGCGTCAGATGCAGCCGATCCCTGATGCTTGCGATCTGCGTGTCGCTGAGCATGTAGCCCGGCCGGTCGTTGATGCGCGGATGCGGCGCCAGCGCGGCGACCTTCGCTGCGGGCTGTGCCGCCAAGGGAAGCGGCTTTTGCGCTCGCGTTTGCGGCAGCGTCGCGGCCTGCTGCGGCGCGCTCGCGTCAGGCGTTACGACCGACGCGGCTGACGTGTCGACCTGTTCAGCAGATGCCATTTGAATTGCCGGCTGCGCGGCTGCGTCTTGGTCAGATTGCGGCGCGGTTTCTGTAGCCGTTTGCGGAACCATCGGCTCCGGACTCAAGAGCGCGAGCGGCGCATCATTCCTGGTCGCCGTTGTGCCTGTGACGTCGGTGATTTTAGGCGCACGCATTTTCAGCGCGGTCGCGCGAATGGCTGTAGCCGTCGCGATTGACGCGTTTTTCCAGTCCTGGGGGAAACGCAGCGCCACCGCTTCGGCGGCTGATAGATCCGTGCCGCGAAACGCCGCGATGTGCGCGTTGCCGATCAAATACCCGATGCCGCCGGCCAAGAGAACGGGAACCATCCGACCGCGCTTGCGCGTTTTTTCTCGACGCATGTTCGGCGCCTCGCCCCTTATTCACCTATGCCTTCTATCTCCTTTCAAATGGAGCTTAATTTAAGACTAACCCATGGAGATTTGTCGGCAGCGCAACGACTTGTGCGCGCACGCATGCTATCGGGATAGGGGGAGTCTCGCGACTCCACCCCTCCCACACCACCGGACATACGGGTCCGTATCCGGCGGTTCGGCGGATTGAGCGAACACCTGTTCCCGCAGGAGGGGTGGCCGCCGGGGTTTTGAAATGAGCATCCGCGATTGCGCTTCGGTCCCTGCATTGCCGCGCCGTCAGGCTTCACCTTTCAGCGTTGGCGTGCAGGACGGACACTACCGCTCGTCTGCCGCATGGCGCCTTCGAGATGCGCGTCTCTACTTCCCACTTCCAACCGTTCGGGCCTTCGGCTGGATCGCTCCACCTACTATGCCCTCTGCTGACTTCTGCGCTGCGGTCAGGCCATCTTGCGACGGCCTCAGTCCCAAATCCGAGCGCAGACCTCCCGAGGTAAGACCGACCGCCTTCGCCGCACGCCCGCCGGATTTACCACCCCGACCCTTGATGGCCGTGGACTTCGCGATCGCTTGCTCGCTCGTCCGGCCGGGTAGGCCTCGTTATCCGGTTCTTATCCATCGGGCCGCGGCTTTGCTTCACGCTTCTTTCAGACGCCGTCTCGCGACGATGCCCTTGCGTTTCGCTAATCCTTCGCCGCCATCAGGCTGGATAGAGGACTCGCACCTCCAAGCTGTCGTTCATGCTCGGCACACACGAAAAAGGCCCGGCATCGCTGCCGGGCCTTTGTATCCTCGCGAAAGTGAAATTCGCTTTACGCCGCTTCTTCCTCGACGACGGATTCATCATCCGTCTCGGGCTTTGGACCGCGGCGCGGTCCCTTGGCGAGCGCCGCTTCGATCTCTTTGATCGCTTCCGTCTCGGTGATCCGCTGCACAGCAGCGACTTCCCGCGAGAGCCGATCGAGGGCTGCCTCGTAGAGCTGACGCTCGGAATACGACTGCTCCGGCTGCGATTCCGACCGGAAAAGATCGCGAACGACCTCCGCGATCGCGACGATATCGCCGGAATTGATCTTGGCCTCGTATTCTTGGGCGCGGCGCGACCACATGGTGCGCTTGATACGCGCGCGGCCCTTCAGCGTCTCAAGCGCCCGCTTGACCATCGGCGTCTCGGCAAGCTTACGCATGCCGACGGAGGCGACCTTCGACGTCGGCACCCGCAGCGTCATCTTGTCCTTGACGAAGTTGATGACGAACAGCTCAAGCCGGGCGCCTGCGACCTCTTGCTCTTCGATCGAGACGATCTGACCCACGCCGTGAGCCGGATAAACGATGAATTCCTGAGTTTTGAAGCCTTGTCGTTGAGTAGTCTTCTTCGCATTCATTCCCAAAGTTGCTCCTTCCGCCTCGGGCTTGCGCCGCTGGGCGGGCTTTGCCACGCTGACCCTGGACCGGGCCGTAGTTCGCGTGGATTGAGAGGGCCTCCGGCTCGCGCGGGAGGGGGGTTTGGTTGTCTTCCGGCTCATGCCGGCCACACTTTTCTTTGAACGACGACGAGTTTTCTCTGCCACTGCTCTCGCGTGGGTCTCACGCCCCTATTGACGGTTCCTCGAAAATCCCCCGAAAAAATTGCTGCCGGTCAGGAGGGAGCGGCGTCTCGGGGGCGTTTATTCTTTATGTTACAGGCTTATAGCACATTTTCGGCCAAAATCAAAGCCTTAACGCGTCGCGAAAGCGCAGCAACGGCGCTGCATCCGTCAATTCGTTAACAATGGTTAATATTTACAACCCGTAAGCGTGTCAGTCGCCCGTACCCGGATTTGGCGAAAACTGCTCCTCGAATTTATTGGGTTTGCCCTCCCAGTCCTTGGCATCGGCAGGGGGGGACTTTTTGGCCGTGATATTGGGCCACAGCTTGGCGTAATCCGCATTTACGCTCAGCCACTTCTCGACACCCGGCTCGGTGTCCGGCTTGATCGCCTCGACCGGGCATTCCGGTTCACAGACCCCGCAATCGATGCACTCGTCGGGGTGGATGACCAGCATGTTTTCGCCCTCGTAAAAACAATCAACGGGGCAAACTTCGACGCAATCCATGTATTTGCATTTGATGCAATTGTCGTTGACGATATAGGTCATCTGGACACTCTGAACGGGCTTTTTAGGTGCCTTGCTCCTATCGCATGGGTCCGGTGCACGCAAGCAGGCGCACGTGAGAAGCTGGCCCGAAACCAAACGGCCAGCCTCTATTCGAGGTCCACATATAGGTGCGTGCCGGTGCCGCCGGCACCCCGGCGCTCGACAAATCCAGTCACTTTGAGCACGCGCACGCCGCGATCGAGCGCGACGGTGACCACGTCGCCGGCACGCACCATACGGCCCGGCGCGTCGATGCGTGCTCCGTTGACGCGGACATGGCCGGCGCCCGCGAGGACCGCCGCGGCGTCGCGCGTGCGCACGACGCGCGCGTGCCAGAGCCAGCGGTCGATGCGTTGCCGGTCAGGCGTCGCCGCCACTCAGCGGCGCTCCTTGGAGTCGGCTTCAAGCTGCGCTTTCAGCGCCGCGAGTTTTGCGAACGGCGAATTCGGATCCGGCGCCTTGTCGCGTTCGCGCCGCTCGAAGCGCTTGACGTGCGGCCGGTCGCGATCGCGCGACGGACGCTCCTGGCGCTGATCGCCGCGCTGCTTTTCGCCGCCCTGCCTTTCGCCACCATGCCTTTCGCCACCATGCCTTTCGCCACCATGCCTTTCGCCACTATGGCGCTGATCGCCACCATGCCGCTGATCGCCTCCGTGACGGCGGCGCTGGCGGGAATTGCGGCCTTCCCGGGACGGAGCACCGTCGGGCGTGGCCGACGGCGTGCCGGCGGCATCCGGAGCTGCGGCGGCCGGGGTAGCGGCGTTGTCGCCACTTTGCGGTTGTGGCGTCGCGTGAGCCCCGTCCTTGCGGCCGTCGCGGCGGTGCCGCGGGCGCCGCCGAGCCCCTTCCGGACGCACGACCCGGCCCGGCAACCAGACTTCGATCAGGACCGGTTCCGCGGACGCATCGGTCTTGGCTTCTACGCTGGCTTCGACCGGAGAGGCGTTGGGCTCGGCCTGATGTTCGCTCTCCGCAGCGGATGCTTCCGGGACGACGACGGGCGCCGGCTCACCGGCGAGCGCCGTAGCCTCGGGCTGAGGCGCATCAACGGCTTCGGTGGCCTCCGCAGGCACCTCCGGAGGTGCAGCGGCGGCAATGTCCGGCGCAGGCGCGCTGTCGCCACCTTCGGTCATCGCAACCGGCGTTTCCGAAGCCGCCGCTTCCAGCGCAGGCGGTGCCGTCTCCGCTGCCGGCGACAGTTCCGCAGCCGGTGGCGGCTCGGGAGGTTTGGGGCGGCGATCCATGCGGTAGCCAAGTGAACGCAGGATCGAGGCGAAATCCTCTCCCGACGCGCCGGTCAGCGACGTCATGCCGTTGACGACGGTGAAGCCACCACCGGCGACGGCGCCCGGCGGCTTTGGCCCCGGCGCGCCTTCGCGCCATGACAGCGCGGGACGGATCAGATCGGCAAGGCGTTCGAGAATATCGACGCGCACCGCGCGCTCGCCGCAGGCGCGATAGCCGGCGGTGCGATAAAGGCCCGCATCGATCTCACGATCAACAGGGATCGAGGTGCGGCCGGAGCCGGCGAGGTGCAGCAAATCGTCGAGGCCTTTGATTTGGGCCGCTTCGTTTTTCAGCGCCCACAATTGCGCGGCGAGCGTGCGCGGCGCGGGCTTGAGCAGATTGGGTAGATAGATGTGATAGGCGCCGAAGCGCACGCCGTATTTGCGCAACGTCGCGCGGGACGGCTGATCGAGCCCCTTCACTTCGTCCGCCACGCGCTGGCGATCGAGCACACCGAGCGCCTCGACCAATTGATAGGCGACCCCGCGCGCGATGCCGGTCACGTCGGCAGCCCCACCGAGTTGCGACAGCGGCCCAAGCAGTTTTTCGATATGGGATTTGACGAAAGCATCGAGCCGCGCCTCGACGGCGTCGCGCGGCGCGCCGGTCAGATGCTCATCGGCGACGATACGCAGGCGCGGGCGTAGAACCTCTTCGCCGGCGACGAGCTTGCCGACCGGAGCGCCGGTCCAGCGCAGTGTGCCGTCGGAAGCGAGCACGAATTGCTCGTCCGGCGCCTCGGCGAGCCGCACGGCGCGCGCGGCGATCTCGCCGGCAAGCGCCTTCTGCGCCGCGTTTTGCAGCGTCTTGGCTTCCGAGCCGCCTGACGATGCTTCCGGCACGAACACAAAGCCGTCGAGCCGGCCGATGACATGACCTTCGACCACGACTTCGCCGGTCTTGTTGAACTGCGGATCGAGCGTGTTGTTATCGCGCATCCGCCGCATCAAAGCGCTGGTGCGGCGATCGACAAAGCGCTCGGTGAGCCGTTCGTGCAGCGCGTCGGAGAGCCGGTCTTCGACGCCGCGCGCAACGCCCTGCCAATGCTCGGGATCGGCGAGCCAATCCGGACGGTTTGCCGCGAAAGTCCAGGTGCGAATGTGGGCGATGCGCGTCGACAGCGTATCGATATCGCCGTCGGTGCGATCCGCCATCGCGATCTGTTGCGCGAACCAGTCGGTCGAGATTTTGCCCTCGCGCTGCAGATAGCCGAACAGCGTGACGACAAGCTCGGCATGGTTCGCCGGCGCGATCTTGCGATAGTCGGGAAGCTGGCAGACATCCCACAGCCGTTCGACGTCGGCGGGCTTTCCGATCATGTTGCGCACATCGTCGTCGCGCGCGGCGTGATCGAGCACGAGGATATCCTCGGCGACCGGCGCGCGGGCGAGCGCGCTTTCGGTCGGCGCCGTGGCAAGGGTCGCCTGCAACGCGCCGACCGACGAGAAGTCGAGGTCGGAATTACGCCATTGCACGAGCTTCACCGGCTCGAAAGTGTGCGATTCAAGGGCCTGGACAAGCTCCGGCTCGAACGGCGGGCACCGTCCGCTGGTGCCGAACGTACCGTCGCGCGTGGCGCGGCCGGCGCGGCCCGCGATCTGGGCGAGTTCGGAGGGATTGAGCTTGCGGAACTGATAGCCGTCGAACTTGCGGTCCGAGGCAAATGCGATGTGATCGACGTCGAGATTGAGGCCCATGCCGATGGCGTCGGTCGCCACCAAGTAGTCGACTTCACCCGACTGATAGAGCTCGACCTGGGCATTGCGCGTGCGCGGCGACAACGAGCCAAGCACCACCGCCGCGCCGCCGCGCTGGCGGCGGATCAGTTCGGCAATGGCGTAAACCTCGTCGGCCGAGAAGGCGACGACGGCCGAACGGCGCGGCAGACGCGTGAGCTTCTTTTCTCCAGAGAAGGTGAGCTGCGACAATCGCGGACGGCTGACGATGCTGGCGCCGGGCAGAAGGCGTTCGACGATCGGCCGCATCGTCGCGGCGCCGAGCACCAGCGTCTCTTCGCGGCCGCGCCGCTTCAACATGCGATCGGTAAAGACGTGGCCGCGCTCGAAATCGGCGGCGAGCTGAATTTCGTCGATGGCAAGAAATGCGACGTCGAGATCGCGCGGCATCGCCTCGACGGTGGCGACCCAGAATCGCGGATTCGGCGGCTTGATCTTTTCCTCGCCGGTGATCAGCGCAACCTGTTCGGCGCCGACGCGCTCCACCGCGCGGTTGTAGACCTCGCGCGCCAGAAGCCGCAGCGGCAGGCCGATCAGGCCCGACGAATGCGCCAGCATCCGCTCGATGGCGAGGTGGGTTTTCCCGGTATTGGTCGGCCCAAGCACGGCGGTAACGCCGGCACCACGGGCACGCAATTCACGGTCGACAGGCGGCGAAAACGAAATCGGCATCAAAGTCCCGGCATTCACGCGGCATTGCGCAACTAGCACAGCGCTTCTGTATCACAATGCGACGCGCAATATCCCTGTGCTTAACATGTGGAACGAGTCTAGAACGAATCGCGGCCGAATCGGCGACTCCGCGCCAGTTCGATTCCGTTCACCGCGATATATGGCACGCTCATTACGAGTGAACACCAAATCGGGTGGAATCTTCGGTTCCAACAGGCCGCTTTGGCGTCAAAAGTGTTAACGTGTTGCACAATCACGATTCCGCCGGGAGTCAAGGGCCGTGCTCCTGTGGATAGTGGGGATGTTTTGGCACGGGTGCGGCATCGCCAATGTGAAACTTCGCTAGAGCCCCGTCGCCGCGCGCGTCCGGCGACCGCTACTGTGTCTTCGCAGCCGAATGCGACGGTTGCGCGACCGAGACGAAGGTGGTCGCCTGCAGCAAACCCGTGCCTAGCGGCGTCGGCATCGAAAAGCGGAACGGCACCAACACGCGCGTGCCTGAAATCGGCGCCAGCCACACTTCGGCGTCGCGCAGTTCGACGAGATATTTGATCGCGGGACGATCCGGCACATAGCCGGAGATCGGCGTGAAATAGACGGCGCAGACCACGGCCGGCCCTTCGTAGCCGCGCTCCGCTTTCACGGTCTCCATGCGCTTGAATTCGCTGTGCAGGTCGTAACGCACCCGCCCGTCGAACACCGGCACCTTGCGATTGCAGGCTTCCGGCGAAACCGGATCACCGTTGCCGCCGACACGATTGAGCATCGACGTCATCGGATCGAACACGCCGTGACGATCGGCCTCGGTGATGGGGATGCGTTCCGGAATTGGCGGCAACGGCGGCTCGACCGCATATTCAGTCACATTGCCGCCGGCGAGCGTCAGCCGCACGTCATCGACCCTGCGGTCATAGATAATGGTTGCGCCATAGCTCGACGGCACCGGCTGGCCGCCGCTGACAATGCCGTGCGCCGCGCCGGTGCCATGCGCGCCGGTGAAAAAGCGAATGATGCCCGTGGTCGCGCCGCTCGCTGCCGCCGTGTACTGATCGTTGGAAATCTCGATGATCCAATTGCCGCGGCCGATCGGAATGCCGGCAACGCTGGCGACATATTCGGCCTCGAGCCGGCCTTGCGCCGGAGCCGAATGGCTCGCACCGGCTGCCGGATGGCCGGCATCGGCCGCGCTGGCAGGGAAAACCGCGTGTGTAACGCCCAGTTCGACCAAGACAAAAAACGCGGCGGCAAACGCGGCGGCGCCTCCACGGCCAATCGGTTTCGGTAACACGAAGGCAGACAATGGTTTTTCCTTAGTGCCGGACGCGCAACCGGGGCACATTGTCTTGGCGGAGAATGCGTCGTTTGTGTGGTTTTGCGCCGTCCCGCCGGATCGGGAATCTCGCTGGGAATTCAGTCGGCTATTTAGCCAAGAATCGCCGGTGGATTGGCCCAAATGCAGGCTCCGCTTGACGCTCGGTGAGGGTCTGATTATAGGTCCGCGGCCATCTCCCGACATCGTCCGTCAGGCGGCCCATGATGCGCGGGAGGGATCAAGGCATTTCGCGCAAGGATTTTAGACTATGGCATGGCGTTGCGAGCTCACCGGCAAGAACCGTCAGATCGGGCACAAAGTGAGCCATTCGAACCGCAAGACCAAGCGGCAGTTTCGGCCCAATCTGCTCAATGTCACGCTGATATCGGATGCGCTCGGCCGCAAGGTCCGGCTGCGGATCTCGGCCAATGCGCTCAAAACCGTCGACCATCGCGGCGGCCTCGACGCCTTCCTGCTCAAGGCAAAGAACTTGGAGCTTTCGCCGCGGGTGCTTGAGCTCAAGCGCCAGGTTGTGAAGAAGCGTGCCGCCGCCGCGGCGTAAAAGCTAAAAAGCATTTCCGATTCTGGATTTCTACTGGATCGCCAATAAGCGGTCGCCGCAGGCGTCACGCGTTCAAGCGGAGCCGACGTGCTGGTCGCACGCGATCCTCCGTCGCATTTTCCTCGAACAGCTCCGCGAGTTTCTCGGTCATCACGCCGCCCAGCTCCTCGGCATCGACGATTGTCACCGCGCGCCGATAGTAGCGCGTGACGTCGTGGCCGATGCCGATGGCGATCAGCTCGACCGGCGAGCGGGTTTCGATTTCCTCGATAATCCAGCGCAGATGGCGCTCGAGATAATTGCCTGGATTGACCGACAGCGTTGAATCGTCGACCGGCGCGCCGTCGGAAATCATCATCAAAATCTTTCGCGTCTCCGGCCGCGCCAGGAGCCGCTTGTGCGCCCAATCGAGCGCTTCGCCGTCGATGTTTTCCTTGAGCAGTCCCTCGCGCATCATCAGGCCGAGATTCTTGCGCGCACGCCGCCACGGCGCGTCGGCCGCCTTGTAGACGATGTGGCGCAGATCGTTGAGGCGCCCCGGATTCGGCGGCTTGCCTTGCGCCAGCCAGGACTCGCGCGACTGGCCGCCTTTCCAGGCGCGCGTGGTGAAGCCTAGAATTTCGACCTTCACGCCGCAGCGCTCCAGCGTGCGCGCGAGAATATCGGCGCAGGTCGCCGCCACCGTGATCGGGCGGCCGCGCATCGAGCCGGAATTGTCGAGCAGCAGTGTCACCACGGTGTCGCGGAAGTTCGTGTCCTTCTCGCGCTTGAACGACAGCGGATGCATCGGATCGGTGATGACGCGCGTCAACCGCGCCGGATCGAGCAGGCCTTCCTCGAGGTCGAATTCCCAAGCGCGGTTCTGCTGCGCCAGCAAGAGCCGCTGCAGACGGTTGGCGAGCCGCGCCACCACGCCTTGCAAATGCGAGAGCTGCTTGTCGAGATAACCGCGCAACCGGTCGAGCTCTTCCGGCTCGCACAATTCCTCGGCGCCCACCATCTCGTCGAATTTCGCGGTGAAGGGTTTGTAGTCCGGCCCGCGCGGCTCGTTGCGCTGCTGCCGCGGCCGCCATGGTTCGGCGGCGGTTTCCGAATCGCCCATTTCGGCATCGTCGGCCATCTCGGCGGCGGGCGCATCGACGGCTTCCGAGGAACTATCGGGCAATTCTTCAGCCGAAGCTTCCGCGTCGCTGCTCGTCTTGTCGCTCTCGGTGGAATCGTTTGCGTCGCCGTCCTCGCCGGATTCGTCTTTCTGATTTTCTTCCTCGCCCTCTTCGCCTTCCTCGTCGTCGGACTCGCTGGAGCGATCCTCGCCCATGTCGAGAGAGTCGAGCAGATCATGCACGACGTCGCCGAATTGGCGCTGGTCGTCGAGCACACGCTCCAGCCGGTCGAGATTGCGGCCGGCGCGTTCTTCGATCAGCGGGCGCCACAGATCGACGAGCTTTCGCGCCGCAGCCGGCGGCGTTTCGCCGGTCAGCCGCTCGCGCACCATCATGGCCAGCGCCTCCTCGATGGGCGCGTCGGCGCGGTCGGTGATGTCGTCGAATTTGCCGCGGTGAAAGCGATCGTCGAGCATGGCGGCAAGATTCTTGGCCACCCCGCCCATGCGGCGCGAGCCGATGGCCTCGACGCGCGCCTGTTCGACCGCTTCGAACACCGCGCGGGCCTGCTGGCCGCCGGGCGCGAGTTTCCGGTGCACCGCCGGATCATGGCAGGCGAGCCGCAATGCGATCGAATCGGCGTGGCCACGCACGATCGCGGCCTCCCGTTCGTTGAGCCGGCGCGGCGGTTCCGGCAGCCGCGCCTTGCCGCCGGCAAGGCCGGGACGCTCCGACGCGAAGCTGACTTCGAGTTCGCCCTTGCCCGCAATGGCGCGCAAACACACCCCGACCGCGCGCTTGAACGGCTCGGTCGGCGCTTCCTTCGCGTTGCTCTTCGGCTTGATGTTCGAGGACATTGCTCAACTGTCATTCCGGGGCGCCGTGAAACGGCGAACCCGGAATCCATATTCACGATCGTCGCGGTTTAATTTCATGACTGGGACTATGGGTCCCCGCGTTCGCGGGGACGGCGTTAAGACAGCGCCACGTTGACCGCGCTCTCCGGCAATTCCTGGCCGAAGCAGCGCTGGTAGAATTCCGCCACCAGCGGACGTTCCAGCTCGTCGCATTTGTTGACGAAAGTGAGCCGGAACGCAAAGCCGACGTCGGTGAAGATTTCGGCATTCTCCGCCCAGGTGATCACCGTGCGTGGGCTCATCACCGTCGAGATATCGCCGTTCATGAAGGCGTTGCGCGTAAGATCGGCGACCCGCACCATCTTTGAGACGATGTCGCGGCCCTCGTTGTTGCGGTAGTGCTTCGCCTTGGAGAGCACGATATCGACCTCGTTATCGTGCGGCAGATAGTTCAGCGTCGTCACGATCGACCAGCGGTCCATCTGACCCTGGTTGATCTGCTGGGTGCCGTGATAGAGGCCCGACGTGTCGCCGAGACCGACGGTGTTCGCGGTCGCGAACAGGCGGAATGCCGGATGCGGCTTGATCACCTTGTTCTGGTCAAGGAGCGTCAGCCGGCCGGACGATTCCAAGACGCGCTGGATGACGAACATCACGTCGGGGCGGCCGGCATCGTATTCGTCGAAGCACAACGCCACGTTGTTCTGCAGCGCCCACGGCAGAATGCCGTCGCGGAATTCGGTCACCTGCATGCCTTCGCGGATCACGATGGCGTCCTTGCCGATGAGATCGACGCGGCTGATATGGCTGTCGAGATTGACGCGCACGCACGGCCAATTGAGCCGCGACGCCACCTGCTCGATATGGGTCGATTTGCCGGTGCCGTGATAGCCGGTGACGATCACGCGCCGATTGCGGGCGAAGCCGGCGAGAATGGCGAGCGTGGTCGGGCGGTCGAACCGGTAGTCCGGATCGTTCTCCGGCACATATTCGTCCGGCTCCGAATACGCCGGAACTTCGAGATCGCTATCGATCCCGAAGACCTGGCGGACGGAAACTTTCATGTCCGGCAACCCGGATTCACTGTCAGTTGCGAGAGTCATTGCTCCTCCGTGACCTCGGCAAGACAACCTTAAGCGGTTGGCCTCGGCAATTCCGAAGCCGCTATACGGCTGTTACCGGCGGTCGGATTGTCCCAACAGGTCTAGCAGAAAGGCCCAAGGCGGCGAAAGTGGCGGCGAAAGTGGTGGGCGAAAGTGCCGCCCGAGAAGCGAAAAAACGCCATAGAGGCCCTCGGACGATCAGCAGAAGCCCGCTGTCTTCAAGTAGTTATAGGCCTGAATGATTTCCCGCAGCCGATCTTCGGAGCCGCGGTCCCCACCATTGGCGTCCGGATGGTGCCGTTTCACCAACATCTTGAATCTGGCCTTGATATCGACGCGCGTGGCGTCGCCCTCAAAGCCGAGTGAGTCGAGCGCCCGGCGCTGCGCATTGAGAATCTTGCGGCCCTCGGGCTCCTTTTGCGCATGACCGGAACGGCGGTCGCCGGCCTCGCCGAACAGCGAGAACGGATCGTCGGAGGTAGAGTCGGTGCCGCGGAAATCCTTGGCCGCGCGCCTGGCGCGCTTACCGCCGATCGAGCCCATTTTCCAGGTGGGCCGATGCCCGGTGAGCGCGTCCTTCTGGTATTTTGCAACCGCGTCGTCGCTCATGCCGGAAAAATAATTGTACGTACTGTTATATTCGCGCACGTGATCGAGGCAGAACCGCCAATACTCGTTGGCGAGGTCACGGCCCTTCGGGGCGCGGTGCGTCGCAAAACCCTTGCATTTGGGCCACTCGCAAGGGGGAAGCTCCGCGCGCAAACGGCGGTCCCGATCCGGCTTGACCCGGATTCGATCAAAGAGTGGCGAGTCGTTACTCATGATGATGATTATGCGGGTGCGTCGATGGCACCTTCAAGACTTGACAGGCGGCAAATCGGCATTACCCGATTTAGACATGCTACGATCATTGACCTTAACGTGACATTCTCACTGCGGCTGCAATGATGGGTATGCAGGATATCATCACGACGAAATTGCTGGCGGCTTTCGCCCCCGAGAGCCTGCATGTCGAGGATGAATCCCATTTGCATGAAGGCCACGCCGGATACCGGCCGGGCGGCGAGAGCCATTTCCGTCTCTATATTGTGTCGAGCGCCTTCAAGGGGAAGAGCCGGCTCGAACGCCATCGCATGATCAATACGGCGCTGACGAACGAACTCAAGAGCCGCGTGCATGCGCTCGCCATCCATGCGCAAGCGCCGGGGGAGAGCTAAAGCGAGCGGCCGGCTGCTGGCTAGTGGTCAGATCCGGCTTTCCCTCCAACCGCCTCTCGTTCCTCCTGCGCGGGATTGCTGAACGAAAAGCCGCTGCGAGGTTACGAAACCGCACGTAAATCTTGGGAGAACAACGTCCTATGTCGACAAATCAAACGTCCTCAGTTGAGCATTTTGCGGGCACCGAGCGCCATGCGAGCCGTTCCTATTCGCCGGCCATCGTCACCCGCGGCGGCCGGACGATTTATCTTGCCGGCCAGACTGCGTTGCAGGACCAGGACGGCAAATCGCTCATCGGCGATTTCGACAGCCAGACGCGCACGATCTTCAAATTGCTCGATGCGACGCTGAAGAAAGTCGGCAGCAGCCTCAAAGATCTCGTGACCATGACGGTATTCATCAACGAGCCGCGGCATGGCGACCGCTTTGTCGAGATTCGCAAGGAATTCTTCGTGACCGGCCATTATCCGTGCAGCGCGCTGATCACCGTGACCAACTTTGCGCGACCGGGAATGCTGATCGAGATTCAGGGGATCGCGGTCGCGGCGGACTAAATCTACGTCGCCGCTTCCGGCGTTTTCTCGGCTTGTTTCAAGAGATCAACAAGATCGAGCCGATGCGTGAACATCGCAAGTTCACCATCGGCGATGCGCGGCCATTGCTCCCGCGGGCGGTCCCAATAGAGCTCGACGCCGTTGTCGTCGGGATCACGCAGATAAAGCGCCTCGCTGACGCCGTGATCGGAAGCGCCTTCGAGCGGAATTTCCGCTTCGATGAGCCGGCGCAGCGCGTCGGCCAATTGCGCCCGCGTCGGGTAAAGGATCGCGAGGTGATAGAGGCCGGTCGTACCTGGCGCCGGCGGCGAACCGCCGCGGCTTTCCCACGTGTTGAGCCCGATGTGATGATGATAACCGCCGGCTGAAATGAAAGCCGCCTGCGCGCCGATGCGCTGCGTCAGATCGAAGCCGAGGACGCCGCAATAGAACGCGAGCGCGCGATCGATATCGGCGACCTTCAGATGTACGTGACCGATGCGCACACCGGTATTAATCGGAGGATTGCTCATCAGCTTGCCTTTGCCGTTACCTTGCGCGTCAGCGGCGCGACGCGCAAAGCGGTGATGCGGTTGCGGGATTTGCGCAGAACCTGGAAGCGGAAACCGTAAAAGGTAAAGCTCTGTCCGGGCTCCGGGATCGAGCGCGCTTCGTGGATGACGACCCCGGCGATGGTGGTCGCCTCGTCGTCGGGGATGTTCCAATCCATCACGCGGTTGAGATCGCGCACCGGCACTGCGCCGTCGACATTGACGGAGCCGTCCGGAAGCGGCCGCACGCCGGGAACCGCGATATCGTGTTCGTCGGTGATATCGCCGACGATCTCCTCGACGATGTCCTCCAGCGTCACCAGCCCCTCGAGCTCGCCATATTCATCGACGACAAGCGCGAACGGCGTTTTGCGATGACGGAACGCCCTGAGCTGTTCCGCGACCGGGGTGGTGTCCGGCACGAACCATGGCGTCTTCGCCAGCGCCTCGACGTCGATTTTTTCGGCATCGCCCTCCGCCGCGTGCAAGGCCCGCCACAATTCCTTGGCGTTGAGCACGCCGATGACATTGTCGGGCAAGTCGCGCCACAGCGGTATGCGGGTCACGCCTGCGGCCAGCACGGCGTCGATCAGTTCTTCTCGCGGCTCGTCGGCGTCGAGCATCACCATCTTGGTGCGGTGGATCATCACATCGGAGATTGTAAGTTCGCGCAGATCGAGCAAGCCGCCCATCATGTCGCGGTCGTGCTTGGCGACGACGCCGGCACGATGCATGAGATCGACAGCGCCGCGCAATTCCTCGTCCGGCGACAGGATCGACTGAATCTTGCCGACCGGCATACCGAGCCCGCGCAGCATGTGGCGGACCAGCCACTCGACGACCCGCAGGAAAGGTGAAAACCAGCGCACCGTCCGCTCGACCGGCTGCGCCACCAACAGCGCCATGCGGTCCGGAGCGTTGAAGGCCGCCGTCTTCGGCAGCACCTCGGCGAAGATAAAGATCATGAATGTCATGATGAAAGCGGCGTAGATCTCGCCGGCCTTTCCGAAATAGGCGAGCAACAAACCGGTCGCCAAAGTGGACGCGGCGATATTGGTGAAGTTGTTGGCGAACAGGATGGCGCCGAGGAGCCGTTCCCGCGTCGCCAGCAGGCGGTTGACGATGCCGGCGTCGCCGTTGCCCTGTTTTTCCAGCCGCAACATGGCGGCACGCGAAGAGGCCGTCAGCGCTGTCTCGCTCGCCGAGAAAAACGCCGAAACGACGAGGCAGATAACGACCGCCAAAACGGTCAGCCATTCGATAATGCTCATTGCTCCGCTAGCTTCTCGCCGAGGAAAGCGCGTACCGCGCCGGCATCGATGCCGCCCTCGACGAAAGCGGAACCGATCCCTCTCACCAGGATGAATGTAAGCATTCCGCGTTTCACTTTCTTGTCCTGCGCGATCAGGGTCATCAATTGATCAATGCTTGGTAGCGGGCCGGGAATGTCGCTCGGCCGCGTCGGCAGGCCGACATCGGCCAGATGGCGGCGGGCGCGCTCGGCCTCGGCCGCCGGCAACAGCCCTTGTTTGGCTGAAAAGGCGAAAGCCAGCGCCATGCCCACTGAAACCGCCTCGCCGTGTAAGAGCCGGTCGGAGAAGCCGCACGCCGCTTCGAATGCGTGCCCGAACGTGTGGCCGAGATTGAGCAAGGCGCGGTCGCCGGTTTCGCGCTCGTCGCGGGCGACGATCTCGGCCTTGGCGCGGCAGCACGCGGCGATGGCGTTTTCCCGCGCGGGTCCGCCGGCAAAGACTTCGCGCCAATTGCTTTCGAGCCAGGAGAAGAACGGGGCGTCGCCGAGGAGGCCGTATTTCGCAACCTCGGCATAGCCGGCGCGGAACTCGCGCTCGGGCAAGGTGTCGAGCAACGCGGTATCGGCAAGCACCAGGATCGGCTGGTGGAAAGCACCGACCAGATTCTTGCCATGCGCGGAATCGATCGCGGTCTTGCCGCCGACCGAAGAGTCCACGTCCGCCAGCAACGAGGTCGGCACTTGCACGTAGTCGAGCCCGCGCCGCACCACCGAAGCAACGAAGCCGGCAAGATCGCCGATGACGCCACCGCCGAGCGCGATGATGAGATCGTCGCGCTCCATGCGCGACGCGATGACCGCCTCGCAAACTTGCTCGAAAACGCGATAGCTCTTCGAGGCCTCGCCGGCCGGGACAATCACGCGGTTCGTCGCGACGCCGGCATGAGACAGCGCCGCTTCGGCTGCGGCGAGATGCAGCCGCGCGACATTCTCGTCGGTCACAATCACGGCCTTGGAGCGCGGCCGCAACGCGGCGATGCGCGCGCCAAGCGACGCAATGAGCCCGCGCCCGATCGCAATGTCGTAGCTGCGCTCGCCAAGCGAAACGGCGACACTCGTGGCGTCGCTGCGGACAGGCGCCGTCATGCGTTGTTCCCTTGCTGCGACGGCGCATCGAGGAAGCCTGAAAGCGCCCTCATGATTTCGGCGACGATCGCATCGTGCGGCACTTCGCGCGATTGCACGGTGAGATCGGCCAGCGCGTAGACTGGCTCGCGGCTGATCAGAAGCTGACGCAGCGTCTCGGCCGGATCGTCGGTGTGGAGCATAGGCCGTTCGTGCTTGCGCTTGGCGATGCGGCGCATCAGCACGTCGAGTTCGGCCTTGAGCCAGATCGAGACGCCCTTGGCCTTGATCGCCGCGCGCGTATCCGCGTTCATGACGGCGCCGCCGCCGGAGGCCAATACTTGCGGGCCGGAGTCGAGCAGCCGCGCGATCACGCGCGCCTCGCCGTTGCGAAAATCGGCCTCGCCGTGGCGGGCGAAGATGTCGGCAATGCTCATGCCGGCGGCTTTTTCGATCTCGGTATCGGCGTCGACAAAGGGCACGCCGAGCCGCGCGGCGAGGCGGCGGCCGATGGACGATTTGCCAACCCCCATCATGCCGACCAGCACGATCGAACGGACGCCCAGCCGGCGCAATACCGCCGCCGCCAAAGGCTGCGCCGTTATGTCATTTTGTGTTGCAATATCAGTCATTTACCCTAAAGTCCGACATCGGCCTCCCGGCGCCGCGAACAGTCCGCCGTGAACAGTCCGAAGGCAGCGCCCGGGCGATCCGCCGGATGGCTTATCAGATCGCCGGCCAACGCGCGCGCCACCTTGCTAAACCACCTGTTAGATCACCTGTCAGGTCTCTTGCTAGATCACCCGCTAGGTCTCTTGCCAGGTCTCTTGCCAGTCCGGCGCGAACATGATCGTACTCGGTCCCGCCCGCCGGCACCAAGGGGAAGAGCGCGAGCGCTTAGCGATGCCGAGCCTGCTCCGGTTACTTGCTGTCATCGCGATTTTGGTCGGAGCCGTCTATGGCGGCCTCTATGCACTCGCGCATTTCGTGCAGCCCAAGCCGCGCGAGATCAGCGTAACGATTCCGCCGGACAAGTTCTTCAAGGATCACTGAGCGCGGTGATGGCCCGCGCAGGTTCGGACCGCAAAATGGCGCGCGCGAAAACAACCGCTCATGCCGCACGGCATTCCGACGAATCGCTGACCGCGCTCTATCTCGACATGCTGGCGGCGGAACGCGGCGCCGGGGTAAACACGCTCGCCGCCTATCGCCGCGACCTTGAGGACTTTTCCGCGCACCTGAAAGACGCCGGCCGTTCCATTGCCAAAGCGAGCACGGAAGATCTACGCGGTTACCTGAGCGAGTTGTCGCGGCGCGGCATGCGCGTGACGACGGTGGCGCGGCGGCTCTCGGCGATGCGGCAGCTTTATCGGTTTCTCTATGCGGAGGGTCATCGCGCCGACGATCCCGCGGCGGTCCTCCAAGGACCAAAGCGCGAGCGCAATCTGCCGAAGACGCTGTCGCTCGCCGAAGTCGATCATCTGTTGCGGACGGCTGCCACATCCGATCCCGCCTTGCCATTACCGGTGCGTCTGCGCGCGGCGCGGCTCGCCTGCCTCGTCGAGCTTCTCTACGCGACCGGGCTGCGCGTCTCCGAGCTTGTGGCACTGCCGGCCTCGGCGGCGCGCAAGGATGCGCGCGTCATCATTGTGCGCGGCAAAGGCAACAAAGAGCGCATGGTGCCGCTCAACGACGCCGCGAAGCGCGCGATGGCTGACTATCTGGCGCTGCTCAAGGAATCGGGAAGCGAGGCGCAGTCGAAATGGCTGTTTCCGTCATTCGGCGACAGCGGCCATCTCACACGCCAGCATTTTGCCCGCGAGCTGAAAACGCTGGCCGGAGCCGCCGGCTTGCGCGCCGCGCAGGTAAGCCCGCACGTCTTACGCCACGCTTTCGCCAGCCATCTGTTGCACAATGGCGCCGATCTCCGCGTGGTGCAGACGCTTCTGGGCCACGCCGATATTTCAACGACGCAGATTTATACCCATGTATTGGAACAGCGCCTGAAGAGCCTGGTGCGCGATTTGCACCCGTTGGCGCAAGATTAACTCGCAAGATTAACTATGGAACCAGGTCCCTTCCTTGACTTCCCCGCATGGTGCGGGCGATTTAGCCGCGCCCGCGGCACCCGCCGCGCGGCCTTTTGCCGCCGGTAGACCAAAAAGCGATGCGCTCTTACCTCGATTTCGAAAAGCCGGTGGCCGAGCTTGAGGCCAAGGTCGACGAACTGCGCGCGCTGCACTCCGATGGCGACGCGATCGGCGAGGAAATCAACCGTATCGAGGGCAAAGCCGCAGTCGCGCTCAAGGAGCTCTATGCCGGCCTCACGCCGTGGCAGAAAACCCAAGTCGCCCGGCATCCGCAGCGGCCGCATTGCCTCGATTACATCTCGGCACTCATGACCGATTTCGTGCCGCTGGCCGGCGACCGCAAGCACGGCGAGGACGCCGCCATCATCGGCGGCTTCGGCCGTTTCCGCAGCGACGCCGTTTGCGTCATCGGCCACGAAAAAGGCTCCGACACCGACAGCCGGCTGAAGCACAATTTCGGCATGGCGCGGCCCGAAGGTTACCGCAAGGCGGCGCGGCTCATGGGCATGGCCGACCATTTCGACGTTCCCGTCATTGCGCTGATCGATACCGCGGGCGCTTATCCCGGCATCGGCGCGGAAGAGCGCGGCCAGGCCGAGGCGATCGCACGCTCGACCGAAGCCTGCCTTGCGATCGGCGTACCAAACGTTGCTTTGATCATCGGCGAAGGCGGTTCCGGCGGCGCCATCGCCATCGCCACCGCCAATCGTGTGCTGATGCTGGAGCATTCCATCTACAGCGTGATCTCGCCGGAGGGCGCGGCATCGATTCTGTGGCGCGATACGTCGAAAGCCCAGGATGCGGCGTCCAACATGAAGATCACCGCGCAGGATCTGATGCGCTTCGGCGTCGTCGACGTCATCGTGCCCGAGCCGACCGGCGGCGCGCATCGCGAACCGGCCGCGGCGATGGCTGCGGCGGGCGAAGCGATCGGCACCGCGCTCGCCGAATTTCGCGGCCTCGACCCCGCGACCGTCATCCGCCGCCGTCGCGAAAAGTTCCTGGCGATCGGGCGGACACTCGGCTGATTTGCGCCACCAATATGTGGCGCCGAACGGCACGGATTCCACAGCGGGCGCGAGCAAATAAGGCCCTGTTGAAAATCGCCTGCCACAATCCCGCCGCGATTGCTCCCAAATCGCGCGGAAAACGCCTAATTCCTTGGACTTTTCGATCGGTTTTGCGGATAATTTACCATTATTTAGCGGCCGCATGATCAACCGGAACTCCGACCGCCGGTTGCCTTGCGAAAGCCACCTCTTATGGGTAACGATCGGGCAGTAGATGGCACGGGGATAATCCATCTGTCGGGGAATTCGACGTTGATCCGCGCCTGCGTAAACCGCGCTGTTAAACTGCGCGCCATTGTCATGCGCGCCATTGTCGTGCGCGCATTTGGCTGGCGTGCGCTTGCGACTTTTTTTGCCCTCGCCGGGACGCTGGCGCTTGCCGGCTGCTACGGCGACGAGGGCTATCAGATCCCGACGCGGGCGATGAAGGAGCTCTCGCCCGAGATGCTCGGGCTGCTCGACCAAAAAAACATGCCGAAGGACTCGCCGATCCTGGTTCGGGTTTTCAAAGAGGAATCGGAGCTCGAAGTCTGGAAGCAGGACACGACCGGCCGCTACGCGCTGCTGAAGGTCTATCCGATCTGCCGCTGGTCGGGCGAACTCGGTCCAAAGAAGGTCCAAGGCGATCGCCAGGCGCCCGAGGGATTCTATTCGATCACGCCCGGGCTGATGAATCCGAATTCCAACTACTACCTCGCCATCAATATCGGCTTCCCCAACGCCTACGATAAATCGAACAATTACAGCGGCGCGTTCCTGATGATTCACGGCGATTGTTCGTCAGCCGGCTGTTACGCCATGACCGATGAGCAGATCGGCGAAATCTATTCGCTGGCGCGCGAGTCCTTTCTCGGCGGCCAGAAGGAATTCCAGATCCAGGCCTATCCGTTCCGCCTGACCGCTGCGAATTTGGCGCGGCACCGCAACAATCCGAATATGCCGTTCTGGAAAATGCTCAAGGAAGGCAACGACCATTTCGAGGTGACGCGTCTCGAGCCGAAGGTCGATGTCTGCGAGCGGCGCTATGTCTTCGACGCGCAGCCGCCAGCGAATTCGACGAAGCCGCTCGTGTTCAATCCGAGCGGCCGCTGCCCGGCCTTCGAAGTGCCGCAGGAGATCGCCGGACCGGCGATGGAGAAACAGAAGAACGACGATTATCAGCTCGCGCAATTGGCCAAAGAGAACGTCGCGGTCGCGCCGGTCACATTGGGCACCGACGGCGGCATGAACAGGGTGTTCGTCGCCAAGCTCGAAACCACCGGACCGTTCTACGACAACGATGGCCACCTGCACGCGCCACCGGTTCATCCCGGCATGCCGACGCCGACCATAAGCGGCCCGCGCGAGGATCCTGACGCGTCGTCATCCAGCGGCTCGTCGCCTGGCCTTTTCAATGCGATGTTCAAGTCGAACAGCGCGCCGGCGAGTACGCCGCAAACCCAAGCCCCACAGAACCAAGCCCCACAGAACCAGGCCCCACAGAACCAAGCCCCGCAGAACCAGGTCGCTTCCGCCGACACGGGCTCGGGCGGCTTCTTCAGCAATTGGTTCAAGAAAAAAGACACCGCGCAACAGCCTCCCGAGGTCCAAGGCACCGCCCTCGCCGGCTTGAGACCCGCTTTGACGCAGCGTAAGAACGATACGCCGAAAGCCGAACCGCAAAGGCCGACGGTGCCGCAAGTCGCGGAAGCGCCGAAGCCGAAAGCCACGCGAACTGTGGCGACGGCTGCGCCGCCCAGGCCGCAACCGAACACGTCGCAGCAGGACGCCAACGCCGCGCCGCCGGCAAACAACAGTGGCCTGATGAAGGGCGCGCAGCCCCTGGTGCCGACCGGCTCGTTTGACGGCCGCTGGGCCGGATTGCAGTAAGCCGCGAAGATACAGAGCATGATCCGGAAAAGTGGAAACCGGTTTCCCGCCTTCGCGAAGCCCGCTTCGGCGGGCGAAGGAAGGTCCGAAAAGATCATGCTCCAACGAAAAAACTATCCGGATGCGTCTTCAGTGCATCCGCGCCTTCAACTGCTCAGCCATCCATCGCCCGTGAGCGGGCGAAACTTGTAGCTGATGTTGAAGCAGACGTGATTGCCTTCCTCGTAGACGACAAGCTGTGACGGCCCGGACGCTGCTTTGACGAGGCGCTCGCCCTCGCTCGGTGGGATCAGTCGGTCGCCCGCGCCGAACACGACAAGCAGCGGACATTTGATCCGCTCCGCCGCGCCTTCGAGCGTGATCTTACGCGCCAGCGCATACGCTTCTTCCATGCTCTTGGCGTGGCTGCGCACGCGAAACACTTCCTGCGACACCTTTGGCATTTTCGGCAGCACGGCGCCCCAGTCGTAAGGTCCACAATTGGCGATGCATGCCCTCAAACGCGGCTCGCCGGCGGCCGCGAGCGGCGCATAGATCGCGCCCAGGCTTTGGCCGACCACGCCGACCCGGCTGCCGTCGACGTCACGGCGCTTCTCAAGGACATCGATGACGGCGCCGAGAACCGCGCCCCATTCATGCGTGGTCGGGAGACGGAACGATGTTTCGCCCTGCCCCGGACCGTCGAGCGTGAGCGCCGCCATGCCGCGTTCGACAAAGGCCTCAGCCCAGGCGTGGAGTTCTTCCTTGCAGGCATCAAGTCCGGGCAGGATGACCGCGACGGGTGGACGATCGGCGCCGCGCGGCTTCCTGAGCCAGCCCGGCATGCCGACGCCACGAAACGGAAATTCAACGCGTTCCGCCGGGTTCGGCAATTTGGTTGCGCCGGCCGCATAGCAGCGCAGCATGGCTTCGTGCGCCTTGCGAAATTCTTCGGGGTGCTCGGCGAACAGGTGCTTGCCGTAGTGATAATAGATCGCGGCGCGCACATAGGCTTCCGCGGCGGTCAGCGCGCGGCCCTGCGCGGCCGCCTCCTGCGCAAGCTTCTCGTGACGCGCGGCTTCCGCCGACCAGCCCCGGCACCAATCCTCCCAGCGGGTGATGCTGCGCATCAATTTCCGCAGATCGTTTGGATCGACACCAGTGGCTTCATAGCGCGGAATGAAATGAGAAAAGATCAGATCGACCTGGGGATCGGACGTCATCGCGTACTTTCCATTCAGCCTTTGGAGCATGATCCGGAAAAAGCCTGCCCTGGACTTGATCCGAGATTAGAAACCGGTTTCCCGTCTTCGCGAAGCCCGCTTCGGCGGGCGAAGGAAGGTCCGAAAAGATCATGCTCCAACGAAAAAACTAGGCCGTCCACGCATCGACGATGGTCTTTGTCGCGACCACCGGCGTCGTCCAGCCGCGCAGGAAGGCAAGACTTCGTTCGTGAACTTCGCGATTGTAGGAGCCCGTCGCATCTTCGACGACGACGCTGTAATAGCCGAGCGCGGCCGCGTGCCGGCAGGTCAGCTCGATGCCGATGTCCGTCGCCACGCCGGTCATAACCAGCGTGTCGATCGCCATGGTCTTGAGCCGCAGATCGAGCGGCGTGTCGACGAACAAAGACGGCTGGCTCTTCTGCAGCACGATGTGATGAGGCCGCGGCGTGAGACCGTCGACGAAGGCGGTGTCGTCCATGCCTTCCTGCATCGTCGGCTTGAGCAGGCTCGGCCGGTCCACATTCTGCTTTTTCATCAGGAAACGCAGGAACGGCCCGCTGGTCAGCCGCAGCGGCGGCAGGATGTGGCGGCTCCAGATCACCGGGATCGACGCGCGTTCGGCGGCATCGATCAGCGCATTGGCGTTCGGCACGATCCGATCGATCATCGGCGAGCGCCCGGCGAGACCTTTTTGCATGTCCCACATGACAAGCGCCACGCGGCCCGGCTGAAGAAAGTCCGCAAGCGTCAGCGGTATCTTTGATTCAAGCTCAACAGGGAATCTGTCGGCGCCGGTCACGCGATTCATGGCCCATGATTTTATTTGTTACGGGTGCGACCGCTTTGCGGCGGCAATCGCTCAGTCCATTTTCGGGATGTGCGCCTTCTCGACCACGTCCGTCCACTTGGCGATGTCGCTCTTGAGCCGCGCCGTCAGTTGCTCGGGCGTGCTGCCGCGCATTTCCATGCCGAGCCGTTTCCCCGCCTCCTGAACCGAAGGAGTTTGCAGCACGTCTATGGCTGCCCGGCTGAGCGTGTCGATAATCGGCTTCGGCGTGCCGGCTGGAACGGTGATCCCGTTCCAGCTTGTCACGTCGAAGTTCGGAATGCCGCTTTCGATCACCGTCGGAATGTCGGGCAGGAAGTCCGCCCGCGATTTTCCGGTGGTCGCGATCGGAGTGACTTTGTGGTCCGCCAGCAAAGCCTGCATCGGCGCGAAGAATTCGAAATCGACGTCGACATCGCCGCGAAGCAGCGCCGTCATCATGTCCGGCGAGGTGCGGAACGGCACCGTGGTGACATCGGTGCCGGTGACGATCTTGAACAATTCAGCCGCGAGATACTGCGTCGTGCCGGGGGCGAGTGTGCCGATGTTCAATTTGCCCGGATTGGCCTTTGCATAAGCGACGACGTCCGCCATGGACTTCAGCGGTGAGCCGGCCTTGACCAGGACCACCATGTCGAAATTGGCAACCATCGACACCGCGGCGAAGTCGGTGAGAATATTGTAGGGCAGCGACTTGAACAGCGCGACACTGATCGTCGAACTGTTGCCGGTAAGGAGGAGTGTGTAGCCATCCGGCACTGTGGCGGCCGCGGCCTGGGCGGCAGCGATGCCAGCGGCACCGGGCTTGTTGATGACGACGAACGGCTGACCCAATTTCGTGGTCAACTGCTCGGTCAGAATTCGCATGCTGACGTCGCCGGTAGAACCGGCGCCGTAAGAGATGATCAGCTGCACCGGACGGTTCGGATAGCCGGATTGAGCGTCCGCGCTGATGCTTGCAAGCACGAGCAGAACGCCGAAAAGAGCGGCGGCGCACCAGCAAAAATTTCTGACGAAGCTCGATTTGCCCGCCGGCATTTCACGCGTAATCATCCGCGATAACCCCCCCTGATATCCTCGCTATTTACGCCAGAAGGCCGCGAGGCGCGGCGGCGGCATAGCATGGACACACGAAGCCGTCGATCACACGGGGAGCGCGCAATAACCGAAGCGTAAATTCGCCGCAGCAGCGTGCTCAGCAATCGCGGTGCACGCCGGGCGGACGACGCCCGCCCGCCATTAGCCGATCTCGCTTAAGCGTAGCGGCCGTGACAATGCTTGAATTTCTTGCCTGAGCCGCAAGGACACGTTTCGTTGCGGCCGACCTTGCCCCAGCTTTGCGGGTCTTGCGGATTGCGGTCCGGCACTGCCGCAATACGCGGCGGTATTGCGGTTGCGGGACCGCTGAAAGGAGCGCCGCCAATCGGTACGCCGCTTGGAACGCCGGCGCCGGAGGCGCCAAAGTTTGGCGCTGGTCCGCCAATCCCATGTCCGCCAATCCCATGGCGCGCCAATGTCTCGGCGCCGGCAAGCGCCAAAGCCATCTCGTCCTCGCCGGTCGTCGGGTCGATCTTATGCGCCTCCATGGCCGGCAGCGCCGCTGGCTGTTGCGGCGGCTGCTGCGCGACGATCTCGACGCGCATCAGTTGCGCCGTGACGCCTTCGCGCAGGCCTTGGCTCATCGTCTCGAACAGGCTGAAGGCTTCTGCCTTGTATTCGTTGAGCGGATCGCGCTGGCCATAGCCGCGCAGCCCAATCACCTGGCGCAGATGATCGAGCATGACGAGATGCTCGCGCCAGAGATGATCGAGCGTCTGCAACAGGATCGACTTCTCGATGTAACGGATGACGTCGGCGCCCCATTGCGCCACCTTTGCCGCCATGTGCTCGTCGGCGCGGCGCTCGACACGCGTAAAGATTTCCTCGTCGGCGATGCCTTCTTCCTTGGCCCATTCGTCGGCCGGCAGATCAAGGCCGAGCACGCGCTTGAGCTCCTCGCGCAGCCCGACGACGTCCCATTGCTCCGGATAGGCGTTCTCCGGCACGTGTTTGGCGACGAGTTCGTCGATCACGTTGTGCCGCATGTCGCCGATCACCTCGCCAACGGTCTCATCCTTCATCCACTCGACGCGCTGGTCGAAAATGACCTTGCGCTGATCGTTCATCACGTCGTCGTATTTGAGGATGTTCTTGCGGATATCGAAGTTGCGCGCCTCGACCTTTTGCTGCGCCTTCTCCAGCGCCTTGTTGATCCAGGGATGAATGATCGCTTCGTTTTCCTTGAGCCCGAGCTTAGTCAGCATGCCGTCGAGCTTGTCGGTGCCGAAGATGCGCATCAGATCGTCTTCGAGCGACAGGAAGAATTTGGAATGGCCCGGATCGCCCTGGCGTCCGGAGCGGCCGCGCAGCTGGTTGTCGATGCGGCGGCTTTCGTGCCGCTCGGTGCCGAGCACGCAGAGCCCGCCGGCCGCGAGCGCCTTGTCTTTGAGGCGCGAGACCTGCGCCCGGATGTCGGCGGCGCGCGCGCTCTTGTCCCGCTCGTGCGAATCCTCGATATCGGTCAGTTCCTGGCGGATGCGCATGTCGGCATTACCGCCGAGCTGAATGTCGGTGCCGCGGCCGGCCATGTTGGTCGCGATCGTAATCGCGCCCGGCACACCGGCCTGAGAGACGATATAGGCCTCTTGCTCGTGATAGCGCGCGTTGAGGATGGCGAATACCTTGGCCTTGGAGGCGCCTTCGTCGCCGGAATAAAGCGCGGCGAACGCATTGGGATCGGTGAAGTCGTGCTGCTCCCAGCCGTTCTGGCGCAGCGTCTCGGCGAGCTGCTCGGATTTCTCGATTGACGTCGTGCCGACCAGCACCGGCTGGCCGCGCTTCTTGCAGTCCTCGATCAGCGTCAGAATGGCGCGAAATTTCTCGACGGAGGTGCGATAGACCTCGTCGTCGTCGTCGAGCCGGATCATCGGCTTGTTGGTGGGAATTTCCAGAACTTCCAGATTGTAGATGTCCTGGAATTCATCGGCCTCGGTCGACGCCGTACCGGTCATGCCGCCGAGCTTTTTGTACATGCGGAAATAGTTCTGAAAGGTAATCGAGGCGAGCGTCTGGTTTTCCGGCTGGATCGGCTGATGCTCCTTGGCCTCGAGCGCCTGATGCAGCCCTTCCGAATAGCGGCGGCCCGGCATCATGCGGCCGGTGAACTCGTCGATAATGATGACCTCGCCGTTGCGCACGATGTAGTCCTTGTCGCGCGAAAACAGCTTGTGCGCACGTAAGGCCTGATTGATGTGGTGGACGACGGAGACGTTCTCGACGTCGTAGAGCGAATCCGATTTGAGCTGGCCGGCGTCGCGCAGCGAGCTCTCCATCTTCTCCATGCCGGTTTCGGTGAGGTTGACGGTGCGCTGCTTCTCGTCGAGCTCGTAATCGGCCTTGTCGAGCCTTGGAATATAGGCGTCGATCGTATTGTAGAATTCGGAGCGGTCGTCGAGCGGGCCGGAAATAATGAGCGGCGTGCGCGCTTCGTCGACCAGGATGGAGTCGACTTCGTCGACGATGGCATAGTCGTGGCCGCGCTGGACCATGTCCTCGAGCCGGTACTTCATATTGTCGCGCAGATAATCGAAGCCCAGCTCGTTATTGGTGCCGTAGGTGACGTCGCAATCGTATTGCTTCTTGCGCTCGGCATCGTCGAGGCCGTGGACGATGACGCCGACCGTCAGGCCGAGGAACTTGTAGATCTGGCCCATCCATTCGGAGTCGCGCTTGGCGAGATAATCGTTGACGGTAACGACGTGGACGCCGCTTCCGGTGAGCGCATTGAGATAGACCGGCAGCGTGGCGACGAGCGTCTTGCCTTCGCCGGTCTTCATCTCGGCGATTCTGCCTTCATGCAGGACCATGCCGCCGATGAGCTGGACGTCGAAATGCCGCTGGCCGAGGACGCGCTTGCCGGCCTCGCGGACGGTGGCGAAAGCCGGCGCCAGGATATCGTCGACCGTGGCGCCTTCGGCGAGCTGCTTTTTGAATTCGTCCGTACGCGCGCGCAGCGCCTCGTCGGACAGCGCCTCCAGCTCCTTTTCCAGCGCGTTGATCTGATCGACGCGAGGCCGATAGGCACGGATGCGGCGCTCGTTGGAGGAGCCGAACAGCTTGCGGGCAACAGCGCCGATCATCGCATCAACATCCTTCTAACGGGCTTTCGTCGTCGACCTATTTGCGCGCATTGCCGATTTACGAGCTGTTTGATGAAGCACGATCTTGGCCGAAAACGGGTTCCCACTGTTCGGGATCATGCTGTTCCCTCGCGGGCGACACTTGTCCCAACCAGCGGAAAATGCGGCGCTATTCGGGCTTCTACAAGGCGACTGAACGTCCCAAACTCTGGCCGAGAGATAGGAGGGGGTCGATTTTTTGTCAATGCAAGCCGCTTATTCACGCGCTCGTTAAGCGGGCCCCTGAATCTGCCATTGCCAAGGACAATCGATTCGGGCGAGTGTCCGCGCCGACTTAGGGGACCGCAGACTTGGGAACCGCAGGTCTGGGACCGCAGACCTGGGAACCACAGACCTGGGAACCACAGGCCTCGGGTCCGGCACCCTAAAATTAACCCGGCGACTTTCCCGCCTTGCCTAAGGATCGCGTCTTATGGCCCCAACCCGTCCGTCAGTTGCCCGCGCGCTCGGCGCGCTTGCGCTTGCCGCCTTCCTGGTCGGGCCGACCTCGGCGCTGCGCGCCCAAAATGCCGATCCTGCCGCCGATCCAGTCGTCGCCAGGGCCAACGGCGTCGACATCCGCCAGAGCGACCTTGCGCTGGCCGAGGATGAAGTCGGCGCCAACATGCCGCAAATGGGGCCCGACCAAAAGCGCGATTACCTCATTACCTATCTCGCCGACGTCATCGTCCTGGCGCAGGCCGCCGAGCAGCAGAAGCTGGCCGACCGCGACGACGTCAAGCACCGCGTCGAGTTCGAGCGCAACAAGGTTCTTATGGAAACCTTGCTGCAGGACGCCGGCACCACGGCAACGACCGACAACGCGATGCACAAGGTCTACGACGACGCGGTCAAGCAGATGGCAAACGAGCAGGAAGTGCACGCGCGCCATATCCTGGTCGCCACCGAGGACGAAGCCAAGGCCATCGAAGACCAGCTGAAAAAGGGCGCGGATTTCGCCACGCTGGCCAAGGAGAAATCGAAGGACCCGGGAGCTGCCCAAGGCGGCGATCTCGGTTATTTCACCAAGGACCAGATGGTGCCCGAATTCGCCGATGTCGCGTTCAAGCTCGACAAGGGTCAGATTTCCGATCCGGTGAAGACGCAATTCGGCTGGCACATCATCAAAGTCGAAGACAAGCGCACCAAGCCGACGCCGACCTTCGATGAGGTCAAGGGGCAGCTTGAGAACTACGTCGCGCACCGCGCCCAGGCCGATCTCGTCTCGAAGCTGCGCAGCGCCGCCAACATCCAGCGCCTCGACCAGCCGCCGCCTGCGGCGGCCGACCCATCGGCGCTCAACCCAGCCGCGCCGGCGAAGAAGTAGTAATGAGCGTTTCCCGAACGCGGTGCAGCGCGTTAGCGGTGCACCGCTGAACCGGGATCGTCACGCACTCAGTATGGTACGGTCCCGGTTCTGCAGTGCACCACTCCGCTTCGCCATAGCGCGTCGAAGACGCGCGTAAACGCGCTGGTGGCGCTGCACTGCGCCCGGAAACATTGCAAAAACCTATGTCCTCCACCATTTCTCCCCTCGCTCCCAAAACCGTTCCCGACATGCCGGAAATCGCCGGCATTCGCCTGGCGACGGCCGCCGCCGGCATTCGTTACAAGGACCGCACCGACGTGCTCCTCGTCGTTTTCAACGAGGGCACCAGCGTCGCGGGCGTGTTCACGCGTTCGAAATGTCCTTCCGCGCCGGTCGAATGGTGTCGCGCCCGGCTGAAGGGCGCGCGCGCCCGGGCGCTCGTGGTCAATTCCGGCAATGCCAACGCCTTCACCGGCAAGAACGGACGCGAGGCCTGCACCTTCACCGCGAAGGTCGCCGCCGCCGCGGTCGGCTGCAAAATGTCCGAAGTGTTTCTCGCCTCGACCGGCGTCATCGGCGAGCCGCTTCCCGCGCAAGCGTTTGACGGCGTGATGACAAAGCTCGAAGCCGAGGCCACCGGCAACGGCTATATGGACGCCGCCAAGGCGATCATGACCACGGACACGTTTCCAAAAGTCGCGACCGCGCGCGCACGGATGGCCGGCACCGATGTCATCATCAACGGCTTTGCCAAGGGCGCCGGCATGATTGCGCCCGACATGGCGACCATGTTGTCATTCATTTTCACCGACGCGCCGATCGCGGCGCCGGTGCTGCAAACGCTGTTGCGCGAAGGCGTCGTCGATACGTTTAACGCCGTCACTATCGACGGCGATACCTCGACATCGGATACTTTATTGGCCTTCGCGACAGGGGCCGCACGCGCGCCGCGCATCGCCCGCGCCAACGATCCACGCCTGGTTCCGTTCCGCAAAGCATTCAATGCCGTGCTCGCCAATCTTTCCGAACAGGTGGCGCGCGACGGCGAAGGCGCGCGCAAGCTTCTCGAGATCGTGGTCGAGGGCGCGGTGTCGAAACCTTCCGCGCGCCGCATTGCCATGTCGATCGCCAATTCTCCTTTGGTGAAGACCGCGATTGCCGGCGAGGACGCCAATTGGGGCCGCGTGGTCATGGCCGTCGGCAAAGCCGGCGAACCCGCCGACCGCGACCGGCTGTCGATCTGGTTCGGCGGCATCCGCGTCGCGCATAAAGGCGCGCGCGACCCGGCCTATGACGAGGCCGAAGTCTCCGCCGTGATGAAGAAGCCGGAGATCACGCTCAAGGTCGCGCTCGGCCTCGGCAAAGGCAGCGACCGCGTGCTGACCTGCGACCTAACCAAGGACTATGTCGCGATCAACGGCGACTATCGCAGCTAGGTAAATGAGCGCGGACCTCCGTCACATCAGCACACCGACCCTCGACATCGCCTACGAGGAAAGCGGGGTCGCCAATGGCGCGCCGGTCTTTCTTATGCACGGCTGGCCCTATGATCCGCGCTGTTACGATGAGGTCGTTCCGCCGCTCGTTGCCGCAGGCTGCCGCGTCATCGTGCCTTATCTCCGCGGCTTTGGCCCGACGCGCTTTCTTGCCGCCGATACGCCGCGTTCGGGCCAGCAGGCGGCGCTTGGCAACGATTTGCGCGAACTCATGGATGCGCTCTCGATCAAACGCGCCGTGCTTGCCGGTTACGATTGGGGCGGCCGCGGAGCTTGCGTTGTCGCGGCATTATGGCCGGAACGCGTGCGCGGGCTCGTTACCGGAAACGGCTACAACATTCAGAACATCGCGGCGTCGGCGCAGCCGGCATCGCCAGAGCAAGAGCGCCGCTTCTGGTACCAGTATTATTTTCACACCGAGCGCGCGCGTGCGGGTCTGGAAACGAACCGCCGCGGGTTCTGCCGCCTGCTCTGGGAATTATGGTCGCCGCACTGGGCTTTCGACGACGCGGCGTTCGAGCGCAGCGCCGTCTCGTTCGACAATCCCGATTTCGTCGCCGTGACGATCCAGTCCTATCGGCATCGCTACGGCAACGCGCCGGGCGATCCGGCGCTTGAGCCGATCGAAGCGCGGCTTGCCGCGCAGCCGAAAATCGGCGTGCCCACGATCACGCTGCAAGGCGAGGCCGACGGCGTGCAGCCATCCGGCGCGTTCGAAAAGCTCGATGCCAATTTCAGCGGGCCGCATCAGCGCCGCATCCTGCCGCGGATCGGGCACAACTCACCGCAGGAAGCGCCGCAGGCTTATATCGACGCCATTCTCGAGTTGGTTCGCGAGTAGCCTGCCATTAACCAATGCGGCGAAAGCGGCTATTGATGCCATCGGATTGAACCCGCGTTTACCATCATTTGCTTAGATTGAGGGCAGGCCGTGAGCGTCAAACTTGTTCTCGTCGCCGCTTGCGCCCTCATCGATTCCGATGGCCGCGTGCTGCTCGCACAGCGCCCGCAGGGCAAGTCGATGGCGGGACTTTGGGAGTTTCCCGGCGGCAAGGTCGAGCCCGGCGAACGGCCAGAAGAGAGCTTGATCCGTGAATTGAAGGAGGAGCTGGGTATCGCTGTCAAGGAAGAGTGCCTCGCGCCGCTGACTTTTGCGAGCCATCTCTATCCCGACTTCCATTTGCTGATGCCACTCTATGTTTGCCGACGTTGGGAAGGATTCGTGGCGCCACTCGAAGGGCAAGAGTTGAAATGGGTACGGCCGAGCGAGCTGCGGAATTATCCGATGCCGCCGGCCGACGAGCCGCTGATTTCGCATCTGACGACACTTTTGTGATCTGACCGCCAGAAGGCACGAAAACAATGTTCATAAAAATTAACACGATCCCCACGACCTTATCGCGCTTCTTGCGCGACGACAGCGGCGCCACCGCAATCGAATACGCAATGATTGCGTCCGGTGTCGCCGTCGCCATTGCCGCCACGGTCACCAGCCTTGGCTCGGGCGTCAAAGGCCTGTTCACGACCGTCGCGACCGCGCTGAAGTAGCGCCAGAGCATGATCCCGAAAAGTGGGAACCGGTTTTCGGAAAAGATCATGCTCAAATGAAAAATCTAGACCTTGATCCGATTCAGTTGAATTGGATCAAGGTCTAGGCGCGGTCGGGTTTTTCTCCCGCTGAGATTTCCCGCGTGCCGAGCACGTCGGCAAGCCGAGTCTTCGCCGATCCGGGCTTCAGCGGTTTCTGCTGATCCGGATGCGGCGCCCAGCCCGACAGCCAGACAATCTCGAACGTGGCGCGCAGGCGCCCATCGCCGTCGGCGAAGCGCTCGGCATAAATCTCGGCCATGCGCAGGAGCGTCGCGCGACGCAGCGGCGTGCGGCGGCGCGCCAACAGCGCATTGGTCGCGCCCATGCGCCGCAGATCATGCATCAGGCCGAACACGGTGTCGTATCTGACCGTGACACGATCGACATCGGTCACCGGCAGCGCAAATCCCGCGCGCTGCAGCAAAGCGCCGAGCTCGCGCAGATCGGCAAACGGCGCGACCCGCGGCGACGCGCCGCCCTCCACTTCGCTCTCGGCCGCGGCGAATGATTGCCGCAACTCGGTCAATGTCTCGCCGCCGAGCAAAGCTGCCAGAAACAATCCATCTGGTTTAAGCGCCCGGCGAATTTGCACCAGCACGCCCGGCAGATCGTTGACGAATTGCAGCGCCAGGCCCGACACGACGAGATCGAGCGACGCGTCGCGGAACGGTAGCGCCTCCTCGTCGGCGGCGAGGGATTTTTGTTCCTCGTCTAACGCCGCACCGGATCCGATAATTGTGCCGATGGAGCCAAGTTTCTTAAGCGCTGTCCGCACCGCATCGCCCGGCGTGCCAAGATCAACCGCTAGATCGAAGCGGCGCATCACCGCGCCAAGCCGGTCGGCAAATTCATCGGCCACGCGGTCGGGCAGAAACGTGACCGGGCCTAAGGCAGCCGCGCGGCGCCGCCGGGCGCGGATCAGCGCCCGATCGAAAAGCACCGGACTTGTTGCTATCGGCCCGTCGGGCATGATCGCTTGGCTGATCCCTTGACCTCATGGCTGCCGGACGATGACAATCGCGCCGGAGAACAGTAGCGTAATGTCATGCCGGCAACGCTCAACATTTCGTTCCCGACACCCATCAAACGCGCCGCCGGCGCCGTGCGCGGCCTATTCCGCACGGCGCTCGATCTTGCGCTGCCGCAACTCTGCCCCGCGTGCCGCGCGAGCGTCGAGGGCCGCGGCCTGTGCGCGTCGTGCTGGTCAAAATTGTCCTTCATCACCCGCCCCTATTGCGAGCGGCTTGGCATTCCGTTCGTGTATGACCCGGGTCCGGGCATCCTGTCCATGGAAGCCATTGCCGATCCACCATCCTACAATCGCGCCCGCGCCGCGGTGCGGTTCGACGAGATTTCCCGCGCGCTGGTGCATGCCCTTAAATATGGTGACCGGCTCGACCTCGCGCCGATGATGGGGCGCTGGATCAGCCATGCCGGACGCGAGCTTCTTGCCGAGGCCGACGCGCTCGTGCCGGTGCCGCTGCACTGGCGGCGCTTGTGGGCGCGGCGCTTCAACCAGTCAGCCATGCTGGCGGCGACGATCTCCGCTGAAAGCGGCGTGCCCATTGCCGCGGACGCGCTCAAGCGGGTCAAGGCCACGGTCCAGCAAGTCGGCCTGTCGCGGGCCGAACGGGGCGACAATATCCAGGGCGCGTTTCGCGTGCCGGACGACGGCAAAGCCGCGGTCGCCGGCCGCCGCCTCGTCCTGGTCGATGATGTGCTGACTTCGGGGGCTACGGTCGAGGGCTGCGCGCGGGCGCTATTACGGGCCGGCGCCGCCAATGTGGATGTGCTGGTTTTTGCCAGGGTTGCCGACCCCGGACGAACGTCCATATAAGTGTAAGTAATTTGAGCAAAAATACGCATCACCATGGCCGCTATCGACATCTATACGACCCCCTATTGCCCGTATTGCGCCGACGCCAAGGACCTGCTTACCGGCAAGGGCGTCAGCTTCCGTGAGATCGACGGCGGCGGAAACCGTGAGGTTCGCAAAGAGATGATCGCCCGCGCCAACGGCCGCTCCACCTTTCCGCAGATTTTCATCGGCACGACGCATGTCGGCGGCTGCGACGATCTCTATGCGCTCGATGAAGCCGGCAAGCTCGATCCGCTGCTGGCCGAGGCCAAAGTATCGTGAGCGGCCCGAGCAACGCGACTTTCAAGGTCGGCCTGATCCAGATGCGGTCGGGCCTCGATCCGCAGGCCAATCTCACCGCGGCCTTGGCGTCGATCGATGAGGCCAAGCGCTCCGGCGCCGATTATGTGCTCACGCCGGAAATGACCAACATCCTGGCGCTCAAGCGCGAGCAGTTGTTCGCCAATATCGTTGCCGAGGAGCAAGATCCGACACTGGCGACGCTGCGCGAAGTTGCGCGCAAGTCTTCGACTTTCATTCATATCGGCTCGCTCGCGATCAAGGCGTCGTCGGACAAGGCCGTGAACCGCTCCTTTCTGATCGATCGCAGAGGCGATATCGCCGCGCGCTACGACAAAATCCACATGTTCGACGTCGATCTCGCCGGCGGCGAGAGCTATCGCGAATCCAACAATTACCGTGCCGGCGATGTTGCCGTGATCGGCGACCTGCCGTGGGGCCGCCTTGGCTTGACGGTGTGTTACGATCTGCGTTTCCCCGCGCTCTATCGTGCGCTGGCGGAAGCCGGCGCGTCGTTTTTGGCAATCCCGTCGGCGTTCACAAAACAGACCGGCGAAGCACATTGGCACGTCTTGCAGCGGGCGCGTGCCATCGAGAACGGTTGCTTCGTGTTCGCGGCGGCTCAAGGCGGCCGGCATGAAAACGGCCGCGACACATTCGGTCATTCGCTCGTCGTCGATCCGTGGGGCCGCATTCTGGCCGAAGGCGGGACCGAGCCGGGCGTCGTGATGGCGCAGATCGATCCGGCCGAAATCGCCGCCGCGCGCGGCAAAGTGCCGTCACTGCGCCATGGCCGACGCTTCGAACTGATCGAGCCGATGGCCGAGCCGACATACCTGCACGCCGTGCGGGAAACGATATGATCCGTTACGCGCTCAATTGCGATCGGGGCCACACTTTCGAGAGCTGGTTCCAGAACTCGGCTGCTTACGACAAGCAGGAAAAGCGCAAGCTTGTGACTTGCCCGGTCTGCGGCTCGGAGAAAATCGAGAAGGCCATGATGGCGCCAAATGTCGCGCCAAGTTTTGCGTCGGCAAGCTCTTCGGACGACGCCATCGCAGCGCCGCAACTTCCGGCCGTCCTGCCGACGCCCAGTCTACCGCCCGCGCCCGTGCCGCAAGCCGCCGCGAAAGCGCCGGTGGCAATGATGTCGCCGCCGGAACGCGAGCTGCGGCAGAAGCTCAAGGAAATCCGCGATCACATCACCAAAAACGCAAACTATGTCGGCACGCGTTTTCCCGAAGAGGCGCGCAAGATCCATTACGGCGAGACCGAGCATCGCTCGATCTACGGCGAAGCTTCGCCGGACGAAGCCAAGGAATTGCACGAAGAAGGCATCGAGTTTCATCCGCTGCCGATTTTGCCGGACGATCAGAACTAGGTTCGTCAGAATCAGTTACACTACCCCGTCAGCGCGAAGGCGGCGATGACGGTGAAAATGGCCCACAGCCAGCCGGATATCATAGCGCCATCATCGCGAAGGCTTTTCCGCGGCGACCATGTAGTTCACGTCGATATCGGTCGAAAGCTGCCAGCGGTCGGCGAGGAGATTGTAGATCACCCCGGCCTGGTTGGTGACATTGAGCCCGCTCTGCGTGATCGCGATTTCAAGCTCGTTCGGGGTGACGAACTTGTCCCATTGATGCGTGCCGCGCGGCAGCCAGCGCAAGATATATTCGGCGCCGACAATGGCGAGCGCAAAGCTCTTTAAGGTGCGATTGAGCGTGGCGACGAACATCAGGCCGCCGGGCTTCACCATCTCGGCCGCCACGTCGACGAACCGGCCGACATCGGCGACGTGCTCGACCACTTCCATGGCGAGAACCACGTCAAAACTTTCGCCTGCGGCTTCAAGAGCCTCGGCGCTCGTGGCGCGATAATCGATGCTCAGCCCCGACTTCTCGGCGTGGAGCTTCGCCACTTCAATATTGCTGTCAGACGGATCGGCACCGACGACGGACGCGCCGAGCCGCGCCAAGGGCTCGGAGAGAATGCCGGCGCCGCAGCCGATGTCGAGCATGCGCAAGCCGGCCAAACTGTCGATCCGGTTCGGATCGCGGCTGAAATGCGCCACGGCGCGGTCCCGAATGTAAGCGAGGCGGACCGGATTGAACTTGTGCAGCGGCGCCATCGGGCCGTTCGGATCCCACCATTGGCTCGACATCCGCGAAAACCGCGCGACTTCGCTCTCGTCAATCGTGGTGGCGGATATTTGCTGCGGATTCATATGGGAGCCTGTTGTTGCGGTCATCTGGATCACGGCAGAACGGTTCATTCAAGAGGGCTTTACAGTGGTGCATTCGCCGTCATTGCGAGGAGCAAAGCGACGAAGAAATCCAGCTTCCCGACACTGAGCTGGATTGCTCTGCAATGACGAGCGTCCTCGCGACGCCTTCGCGCCCGAGTTTTGAAGAGAGCAAATAGTGAGTTGCGAGTGGCGAGTGGGGGAAGCCTTCGTCTGTTCGCTACTCCCTCTGTTCGCTACTCCCTCTGTTCGCTACTCCCTCTGTTCGCTACTCCCTCTGTTCGCTACTCCCTCTGTTCGCTACTCCCTCTGTTCGCTACTTCGCTACTCGCTGCTGCAAGACAGGGAAGCGGAACGCCGACAGACGCATTGTCTCATGATGCCGTGCCAGCGGGCACGGCTGCGCACTTTGCGAAGCGCGCTCGCCTGTCGGCGTTCCACCGCGGCTCTTTCGTGAGGCGTCGAAACGCCCCCGTTCAACTCATAGGCGAGCGAAGCGACGCCGTTCTTCGAGCGGCTATGGCCAGGCTTCCTGGGAACGCGGCCGCCACGATTACTTTGCTAGGTGGGCGGTTACCCACCCCTGCCTATCCCAGTCCAGTGGAAGCACCCCACGGACCGGTCATAGTGCCGGTCAGCATGATGCCCAGAGCCGCCCGGGAGCGGATCGTAACTCCGCCCGCGGGCACCGCACTCGCTCCGTCTTCAGGAGTACCCTCGCGAAGGCGTCCCTTAGTTGAGCGAGATTCGGAAGAGAATGTAACTGACATAGTGACTAATGTTGTCACTTGTATGGAGACGATATAGCATTTGTTTCTGCAGTCTCGATGTTTAGCGTGTTCGCTTATAGGTTGCTCGATGCCAATCTTTCTCGGATAATGTTCCTGGGGATGGGGAGCGTTATGCGTAAACGAATTGCGGCGGTAATCGCTGCCTTATTGGTCGCAGGCTGCGCCAAAGATGCCAATCAAGTCGGGGCAACCTACGTCTCGCCTGTGACATATGAAACCTACACCTGCCCGCAACTAGCCGAAGAGGCGCAGCGGGTGTCTGCCCACGCCGCCGAAGCTTCAGGCGTACAAGATCAAAAGGCAACAAACGACAAGGTCGCAATGGGCGTGGGCTTGATTATCTTTTGGCCCGCTTTGTTGTTCACCAAAGGCAATGACGAAAACACAGCCGAGCTTGCGCGCCTCAAAGGACAGATGGACGCGATCGAGCAGGAATCAATCTCAAAGCATTGTGGAATTACATTCCAACATGCCCCGCCGTCCCCGCAAGCGGGACCTGCACCCAAAGCACCGGCCGGATAGTTGGCGGATTACGCTCCGCCAATTCACCACGATGGCTTTCGCTGCGCTCAACCTGGGCTACGAAACAAGCGCCGGCATTTTGATCGCTTGCGGCTTGGCGATGGCCTCGAGGTCGTCCCACAGCTTTGCCGGGATCGGGATGCCGGACTTGCGGCGCGCGGCTTCGGTGCGGCCGGAACGTTCGCCGGGCAGAAGAATTTCGTCGAAGCCCGCTTGGCGCGGCAGCGCCTTGATCAAAGCCGCGAGCGTATCGGCCTCGCTGGTGAATTCACCGAAAGGCCGGAATGACGCAACATCGATGGCGATCATCGCCGTGTTCGAGGTGTGACGCCGGCGCTGTTCCGGTCCGAGTACGCGCGCCTGGATCGGCGCCGCGCCCAAGACGCTCGCCAGCATTTCGAACATGAAGCTCAGGCCCGAGCCTTTGGGGCCGCCGAGCGGGAGGAGGATTTCGGCTGTGCGCGGATCGGTGGTGGCTTCGCCGGCTGCCGTGAGCACCGTGCCTTCCGGTAGTTGCTCGCCGCTTGCGCGCGCCTGCAAAACCTTGCCGTTGGAAATCGTGCTTGTCGCCATATCGAGCACGATCGGACCTTTGCTTGTGGGCACCGCGACCGCGATCGGGCTGGTGCCGAGACTCGCGATCCGCGCGCCGTGATAAGCCATCAGAGTCGCGCCCGCGCCCATAATGATGGCCGCGCAGCCACGCTCCGCGATCCATTGGGCGTAGCGCCCGATGGCGCCGGTATGCGTCGTCTCGCGAATGAGGCCGTAGCAGACGCCGGCCTGTTTCGCCCGCTCGACGGCGAGCGCCGAGGCCTGCATCCCCGCCACCGGCCCAAACCCGTGGTGGCCGTCAATAACAAACGTCGCTGAGCGATCGTGAATAAGGCGCGGCTGCGCCTTCACGTCGATCTCGCCGCTTTCGATATATTTCAGATAGCGCGGCAGCCGCGATACGCCATGGCCGTCGACGCCGCGCAGATTGGCCCAGACCAATCCGTCGGCAACCGTGTTGGCGTCGACATCGCTGGTCCCGGCAACAACGAGCACGTCGTGGATGAAGCGCTTCAGCTCTTCATGGCCGACGACAATTTTTTCACGACTCATGCTTCGCTTGCGCTCGCATTTTGATGGACCATGATCTTTTCGCGAAACCGGGTGCCACTTTTCCCGATCATGGTCTCTGGGCCGGAAAATAAGTGTCGAGCCAGTTGCGCATCAGATTCCAGACGCGCGTCGAATTCTCGGCGAACAGGAAGTGATCGAGGCCTGCGAACAGATGCAATTCGCTCGGCTGGCCGGCGCGCTTGAACATTTCGATCGACTGCTCCGTCGGCGTCACCGAATCTTTCGCCGAATGAACGAGCAAGAGCGGGCGCGGCGCGATCTTGCCGACCACGTCCTCGGCGCGGAAATCGAACATGCTCTGCGCCGTCTCGGCCGGAAACATTTCCACTGAATTTGGCGCCAGCATCCCGACTTTCTGCTTCTCAAGGTTTTCGCGCACGTGGTTGGGGATCGGCACGATGTCGTAGCGCGGCACCATCAGCGATTTGCCGGTGCGCTCGCGATGGGCGCGGCCGTCCTCCAGCATCTTGGTGAACTTCGCCCAGGCCTCCGGCGTCGGATGCTGGCCGCGGAATTTGCGCTCGCCATGGCCCCAGCCGCCGTTGGAAATGACCGCGGCGATGCGCGGATTGGTGCCGCCGGCATAGACGGCGACGGCGCCGCCGAAGCTCGAGCCGATGACGCCGATGCGGTCGGGGTCGACCGCAGGATGCTGCGCCAGGAACGACAGCGCGTTGCCGAGATCCTCGACCTCTTCGAGGCAGATGACGCGGCCGAACTCGCCCTCGCTCTTGCCGCAGCCGCGCATGTCGAAGCGCAGCGTGACATAGCCGAATTCGCTCAACACCCGCGTCGGCTGCAGCACATTGTTGCCTTCGCTGTTCGAGCCGAAGCCATGCAGCACGATGAAGGCCGCGCGCCGTTCTTTCAGGCCCAAGCCGTCCGGAACGCCGACGGCGCCATGCAGGCGCAAGCCCGCGGATTGAAAGCTGACGGTTTCTTCTTTCATGAGGGACAAGACCAATCGATGTGGGGGGATTTGGACCGCACAGAATCGCGGCCAAAACTAAAGCTAAGCTGACTGAGCCAACTAGCCTAGGCCGGCCGATTTAAGCAAGATAGTCGTGTACGACCTTACCAAGCGGCAGCGTCAGATCGGCAATAATGTGGGTGCCGGACACGATTTCGAGCACCGGCAATTCGGCCAGCGGCGCCAGCGCGTGCGAGACCAGATTCAACGCCGCGGGGCCGGTCCAGGCACCCTTGAGATCGACGTCGGTCAATTCGTATTCGACGATCTCACAGATGCGCGGCGTGCCGTCGACATGAGGTATGATCTTGAGGAGAAAATTCGGCGCCAACAGCGACGCCTTGATGGCATCGTGATCCGCCACTTTGTGCTTATAGCCCATGGTGCCGGTGGCGATGCGGACCGACCCGTAGTCGAGCGTGCCGACGAGCGTATCGATCTCGTCGTGCAGTGTCGGCTTCGCCAGCTTCTTCGGAAAGCCCCACAGCTCGCGGCCGCCGGCGATCGGCGGGTGGTCGTCGAGAAACATGCAGTGCGAATAGCCGCCCTTGCGGCCCTGAAACGTGACCGGGATGACCTGCCCGCCTTCGGTGTAGTCGCCGAAACCGGTGGAGTCGGGCATGCGGATGAACTCGAACTTGACCAGCGGGTCCTCGACCTGCAGCGGCTCCGGCACCAGCTCGCGCAATTTCTGCGGATCGGTGCGGTAGGTGATGATGAGAAATTCGCGATTGACGAAACGATAGGGGCCGATCGGATAGGCCGGACTGGTCAGCGGCATCGCGAAAGCCCGCTGCCGCACGTTGCTTTCCTTCATGTCGAATTCCTTTCGTCACAACGAGCCAAATAGCCGGCGAGCATCTCGATAGACCATGCACTAGCACGGCTGATCTTCGCCGAGATCGAACGTCCGCACCCCGACGAGCCGATCCGGCAGTTGCAGCACCTCGGGATGGGCCAGCGTCTGCCGCGCATTGCTGTAGCCGCTTTTCCAGTGCTCCTCCATTGTGCGCCGGGAGAATTCAAAATCCTTGGCGATGCCCTCATAGGCTTGGGCGCGATAGATCAGATGCACGATATTGCAGACTTTGTCGTCGGTTTCCCCGGCCAGGAGTTTCACATCCTCACTGTCCTGGAATTCAGGCGGAATATTTTTGAGAACGCTCGCCAGCGCGATACGAAGCTTCTGCATCGTCTGGTACTGCTCGGTCGCGGCGCGGTTGCGGCTCGAATAGACGATTTCCTTTTGCCGCACTTCGACTTCGATCATGTCTTTCGGCAGCATGCCGCGCGCATTCCAAAGATCGATCTGAAACGCCAGCGTGTCGCGCCGCGGCCGGGAATCGAGCACCCATTGCAGCGGCGTGTTCGAGATCAAGCCGCCGTCCCAATAATATTTTTCACCGATCTTGGTCGCCGGAAAGCCGGGCGGCAGCGAGCCCGACGCGATGACGTGCTCGCAGACGATCTTATGCGTCGTGGTGTCGAAATAAGTGAAGTTTCCGGAGCAGACATCGACCGCGCCGACGCTAAAGCGCATCTCGCCGGAATTGATCCGGTCGAAATCGACCAGCCGTTCGAGCGTCGCCTTCAAGGGCGTATTGTCGTAGTAGCTCGCCTTGTCGGCGCTGCCGGGCGGCCACAGCATCGCCGGCGGCAGGCGGGGAACGAAAAAATTCGGCGCCCCGAACAGAAGGACGCCCATGGCGCGCGCTTGATTGACGAACTGATGGTTCGCCTGGTCCTTCAGCTCGACATGTTTGAAATAGGGAATGCCGAGCGGCGACGTGCTCACGGTTTCCCAGAACTCACGCAGCCGCGCGACGCGCTGCTCCGGCGGATTGCCGGCAATGATCGCCGAATTGATCGCCCCGATGGATATTCCCGCCACCCAATCCGGCTGAAGATCGGCTTCGGCCAGCGCCTCGTAGACGCCGGCCTGGTACGAGCCGAGCGCGCCTCCACCTTGCAATAATAGAGCGATGCGCTCGAACGGCGTGCGTCCCTGCGACAATGCTGGCTCCCAAAGTGGCTTCCGGCAGGCTCTTGTTGCGCTGCACCTAAGCCTACGGCGCTTACGCCCCGCGCGGCAAGGGTGTGTCGCCGGCCGCCGGCGACGGCCACCGCTCGTGGGTGAGCGGCACCAGCATTTTCACGGTGAGTCCCATGCTCGAATAGGTGCGGATCACTTCACCGTTCAATTGACGCGCGATGACGAGGTCGATCAGCCGCGTGCCAAACCCGGTTTTCCGCGGCCGACGCGTTGGCGGGCCGTTCTTTTCGACCCAATCGAGGATGAGGGTCATGCCGCGCGCGGTGCGATCGACCGACCAGTCTAGGTCGAGTTGGCCCTTGGGGCGCGAAAGGCTGCCATGCTTTATCGCATTGGCGGCAAGCTCGTGCAGCGCCGCGCTGAGATTGAAGACAGGATCGGGCTCGAGATCGACATTCGGGCCATCAAGCGAGGCGCGGTCGAGATAGGGCCCGAGGATGACATGAAGCAAATCCATGATCGGTATCGATTGCCAGCCGCCTTCGGTGATCAGCCGGTGGGCATTGGCCATCGCCAGCACGCGCGCCTGGTACTTGCTGGTGAGATCCGGAATGTTTTTCGAGGTGCGCGCCGTCTGCGAGAACAGCGCCAGCAACTGCGAAAACAAATTGCCGGTGCGGTGCCGCATGTCGCGGATCATGAGTTCATGGCGCTGCTCGAGCTGGCGGCGCTGAATGGCGCCGGTGAGGAGATTGGCGACGGCCGCAAGGAACATGGTGTCCTGTGCACTGAAGCGCCGCTTCTGGCTGCTGCAGACGCCGAGAATGCCGTAGGCGCGCCCGTCGCGGCCGGCGATAGCGACATTCATGCCGGAGACGCAATTGTGCTCTTGCAGATAAGACGCGATCTCGAATCTTTTCTCGCCGGCAAAATCCTCGATCACGACCGGCACCGATGAATCCAGCGTGAAGCGCGCGAAGCCATTGGGCTCCGCCGCCGTCAGCACCGTGCCGACGAGATCGCTCCGCCAGCCGAAACCGGCGCGCAATAAAAGCTCCCGGTTACCGGGCAGCAGTTCGAGGATTTTGACGAAATCGACGGAAAGCGTCAGCGCCACGGTCGAGACCGCGTCATTGAGGAGCCGTTCGAGATCGGGCTCGGCCAGCGCCCGTTCACCAAGCTGCGCCAGCGCTTCCTGCTGCTTGGCGCGGCTGCGCAGCTCGTTCTCGAGGCTGACCCGCCCGGTGACATCGTAGCAGAGACCCGACATGCCCTTGGCCTTGCCGTTCTCGGCGATCACCGTCCCGGTGGATTCAAGCCAGCATTCGTCGTGGCCTTTACGCTGCGGCGTGCGATAGCGCGCCCGGAACGGCGCTTGTGCGCGCATCGCTTCCATGAGCAAGGCTTCGACATTGGCGCGGTCGTCGCCGTGAATATTGTCGAGGAAGCCCGCCAAGGTGCCGTTGAAACTCTTCGGCGGCAGACCGTGCAGCGATTCAAGATTGATCGACCACGTCAGCGTATTGGCGGCGGCGTCCCAGGACCACACGCCGATACGCGCGGATTCAAGCCCAGCGCGAACGGTCGCGGCATTCGGAAAGAATTCCGTTACAGATTCTCGCGCAATTTCTTGGACCGGTTTGCCGGCTGCCTCGGTTTCTTCGGACGTATTTTTACTAGGCATGTCCATGCCTTTACACTTCCACCTTGCATCCCATCCGTAAAGATCGTTATTGCGGCCGACGATGGGAAGTGGCGGAACTTTATTTGATCGCGTGTCGGCCAGGCACGCGTCACAGACTACGGCAATAAGAGCGGCGACGAAAAGTTCCCACCGAGCGGACGATGTGCCGTCAGGCAAATAAGAAGAGGCGCGCCGGGGGACGCGCCTCGCTCGATAGAATTCGGTGCCGTGTTACCGGCAATCGTATTATTTCGACGCGACCGATATCTGCGCCGTCATGCGGCCGCCGTGACCCCGGTCGATTGCGACGTTGCGGCCGTCATTCATCGACATGCGCTCGGCCGAGGCGCGCGGATCGTTGGGCAGTACGATGACTTTGGTGCCAAGGCCGACGCGCTGGTAGAGGTCTTCCACGTCGGAATTTTCCAGCCGGATGCAACCGCTGGAGACGTTCTTGCCGATCGTGGTCGGATCGTTGGTGCCGTGGATGCGGTACTCGGTATTGCCGAGATACATGGCGCGCGCGCCCAACGGATTACCGGGACCGCCGCCGACCCAGCGCGGCAGATAAGGCTGCCGGGCCACCATTTCTACAGGCGGAATCCAGTCCGGCCATTCGGCCTTGCGCGAAATCGTCTGCACGCCCGACCAGGTGAAGCCCTGGCGGCCGACGCCGATGCCGTAACGCATCGCCCTGCCGCCGCCCATGGTCAGATAAAGGAACTTGTGCGCGGTATCGATGACGATCGTGCCAGCCGCCTCGTTCGTCTGATACGCGACCACCTGGCGGCGCAGTTCCGGCGATAGCTGATCCGACGTGGCGTTGTCGCCCGGCTGTTGGGTTTGCGGCTCGTATTGCGGCGCGTATTGCGGAGAGTTCGGCTGAGTGTTCTGCATCGGCCCGAAGGCGAGCGCCTGGCCCGCGTATTGCGGAAAGCCCGGCTGATCGTTCAACGCCAGCGCCTGGGCAAAGGCTGGGACGACAGGGACAGTCAGGATGCCTGCGAACAAGACGACGCTGCAAAGATGCCGTGATCGGCGATGTGCTGACATGACTTGCTCCCGTGCTGAAATGCCGTTCATTCGGTTCAATTGCTGATGAGGCGTTTGAGTTCCGTGACAAACAAACAACAAACAAATAAAAGTCGAATGAAATCTGTCATTCGCATTTCATTCGATTTGCGCGGGCCGGATTAACTTGTTTGTAGAGGACGCGTGCGGAGGCAAAAGGTTTGCCTCGCGGTTCACGCTGAAACGCACCAGTCCAACTGAAACGCACCAGTCCAAGCCGTGTTCAGATCGGCGCCGTATGCCCAAGATCAACAATATCGTCAACAACGCCAGCCGCGTTACGTCGTGCAGCGGCCGTAGACATAAGCCAGTTGCGGCGTGGTGATCGGCGAGAATGACGGATCGCATCCGTCCGGAATCTCTTTCGGCGCCTGCGAGCGCTGCTGTTCGTTTTTCGAAAAAGCGGAATTGATCTGCGAAAGAAGCGGCAGCCGGTCGCCCTTGAATTCGCGATTCACCGAGGCCGCGGGCGCTCTATTGACGGGAGGTCTGTTGAAAAGACTCGCACCGGCGCTCGGATCGGCGTTCAGGAGAGGGACAAGACCGAGGAAAAGCAAGGACAGCGAGACCAGTCCAGCCGCGCTCGCCATGCGGACGAATAAGGCCTTGGCCATCGGACTTCTCCTGCGACATCGACCGATTGTTTGTTTGATCGATCGGACGCACCAAAAGCCCCCGAACAGACAACCTCACCGCAAAGTCAACGCGGGGCCTGCGGCGGTGTTCCATCACCAGCGCCCACTCACTGAGACGTGAATGGAGCCGCTTTTGTTCAAACACGCGCGCGTGATCGGCAATCCGAATTTGTAACGTCGATCGCGGCGAATTCGCCGGGAAGCGAGAGGAACAAACGCCTAGAGGAACAAACACCCAGAGGAACAAACAGCATTGTCACGATTTGTCATGACGGGCCGGCCATTCTTTCCCCCTCCCCCCGTGCTTGGCCGGTCGTGTTGGGCGCAGCCGATATGCCGATCGACTGCGCCCTCGCTTTTTGCGCCGAGGCGACCAACGCCGCGGCGCGCTCCGGGCAAAAACGGCCGGCCAGGAAACGGGCAGGAAACGGCCAAGAGACGGCCAAGAGACGGTAATGGCCGGGAAATCCCGGCCATCACCAAACAATAGGATAATTGTCGTTGAACGAGCGCGGCTGCCTAGGCCGTCGCCGCGCGCTCGACCGGCTTGCGTTCGCGCTGGCGCGCCTTGCGTCCGAAGAACAGCGCCTGGCTGACGACCGCCGAGACGACCGCAACCTGGAACGGCTTTGCGATTAGGAAGGCCGGCTCCGGCCGCTGTCCGGTGAGGAAGCGTTCCGGATAGGCGGTGATGAAGATGACCGGGACTTCGAACGAGCCGAGAAGCTCGTTCACCGCATCGAGGCCCGAACTGCCGTCGGCGAGCTGGATGTCGGCGAGGATAAGGCCCGGTCGTTTGTTTTTCGCCAGCGCCAGAGCTTCGCTATGCGTGCGCGCGATGCCGATGACGTTGTGACCGAGGCTTTCGACCAGCGCCTCGATATCCATGGCGATAAACGTCTCGTCCTCGATAATGAGGACGTCGGTTGCGATCTCGGCGGCGAGCTCGCGGCCGGATTCCTCGACCAGGCCACGCAGCGTCTGCAGATTGCAGTCCAAAACCTCCGCGGCGTCTTCTTCCGAAAAACCTTCGAGCGCGACCAGCAAAAAGGCCTGGCGCGGACGCGGCGTGATCTGGGTGAGGTGCTGCTCCGGCGGCAGAACGACATGGCCGGCTTCCGGCTTGTCGTTCAGCGCCACCGAGTTCCATATCTTCGTGAACAGGCGATAGAGGCCGACGCGCGAACTTGAGCTCGATTCCAGCACTTTCGGGCTGGCAATGAGCGATTCTACGGCGGCGACGACATAGGCGTCACCCGAGACCTGGCTGCCCGTGAGGGCGCGGGCATAGCGGCGAAGTGACGGCAGGTGCTGGAGTACGGCTTGTGAGGTGGACACTACAACCCTCCCCTTCCATGGTGCTGAGGTTACTGGCAAAAACGCCGCAGTGCAAAAATAGTTCCCCTGCCAATTGGGAGGCCGGAACTTTGGCCTATGTCAGTGCGTTAGCGGGTTAAGTGGGCTGTGTAGACGGCGGGCCAAACATGGGTGAACGGGGAAAAGATGAAATGAAACATCGCAACTCCAATCTCGAGCCGGTTGAGCCGGTCGGTGAGAAGCCGGGAAGCCAGGACAACATGGTCAGACCCACTTCCCCAAAGCCCGAAGCAAGGCTGGGCCGGGAGGTTCAAGCCCGGATCGGCCAGCAATTGCGCGCCGTTTATAATGATGTCGTCAATCAAGGCGTGCCCCCGCATCTCGCCGATTTGGTTCGGCGGTTGAGCGACCAGGATCAGGATTGAGGGACGAGCCATCATGAAACTCGACCCAGCGATACGCGACCAAGTCCTTTCCACCGTACCGAGTTTGCGTGCGTTCGCGATCTCGTTGTGCGGCAATATCGACCGCGCCGACGACCTGGTGCAGGAGACGCTCCTGCGCGCGCTGGCTCATATCGACTCATTTCAGCCCGGCACCAATATGCCGGCATGGCTGTTCACCATTTTGCGCAACCTGTTCCGCTCGGAATACCGCAAGCGGCGGCGCGAGGTTGAGGACGCCGATGGGCGCTATGCCGAAACCTTGAAGTCGCATCCCGAGCAGACCGGCCGGGTCGAGTTCGAGGAATTCCGCACCGCGCTGGCGAAGCTGCCGTCGGATCAGCGCGAGGCGCTCATCCTGGTCGGCGCGTCCGGCTTCTCCTATGACGACGCAGCGGCGATCTGCGGCTGCGCGGTCGGCACCATCAAGAGCCGCGTCAACCGCGCGCGCACGCGGCTGGCCGATCTTCTCGCTATCGACAGCGTCGATGATTTCGGCCCCGACCGCGCCACCCGCGCCGTCCTCGCCAGCGGCGGGCGGAGTTAAAGGCGTCCAAACAAGCGTCATTGCTTTGCTCCTCTCAATGACGAGCCCGCGTTGGCTTACTTGAACATGTGCGACGGCAGCCACAGCGCCAGGATCGGAAACGCGATCAGGATCACCAGCCGGATAACGTCGGTGACTATGAACGGCAGCACGCCGGCAAAGATCGTCGAGAAGCTGACGTCCGGTATGACGCTTTTGATCACGAACACGTTCATCCCGACTGGCGGGTGAATAAGCCCTAGCTCGACGGTCATGACGATAATCACGCCGAACCAGATCGGATCGAAGCCGAGCTGCGTGATTACCGGGAAAATGATCGGAATGGTGAGGATGATCATGGCCAGCGCGTCCATGAGGCAGCCGAGCACGATGTACATCACCATGATAAGCGCGAGCACGCCGTAACGGCCGAGGCCGAGCCCGGTGAGCAACTCCGTCACCTTCTGCGGCGTCTGCGTCACCGTAAGGAAATAGCCGAACAACAGCGCGCCGATCAGCACGGTGAGCACGGCGGCCGCGGTGCGCACGGCTTGCAGGAGCGAGCGGCGGATCTCCGGCCCCGTGAGCTTGCCGCGCGCGATGCCGATCAAGAGCGCGCCGGACGCGCCCATGCCGCCGGCTTCCGTCGGCGTGAACAGGCCGCCATAGAGCCCGCCGATGGCGAAGGCGAACAGCAGCAGCGTCGCCCAGATGTCGCGCAAGCCGGCAAGCCGCTCCTTCCAGGAATGGCGCGGCGCCGCGGGAAGGAATTTCGGCCGCACTTTGCCGATGATCACAATGGTGATCATGTCCATGGCGGCCGCGAGCAGGCCCGGAATGATTCCGGCGATGAAGAGCTTGCCGATGTCCTGCTCGGTGATGATGCCGTAGACCGCGAGCACGGTCGAAGGCGGCAGCATGGCGCCGAGCGTGCCGCCGGCGGCGATCACGCCGGTCGCGAACGATTGCGGATAATTGTAACGCCGCATCTCGGGATAGGCGACGGTCGCAAAGGTGGCGGCGGTGGCGACGGACGAGCCGGAAATCGCGGCGAAGCCGGCGCAGGCAGCGATAGTGGCGATGCCAAGTCCGCCCTTGAAGTGGCCGACGAAGGCATTGGCGGCGCGGAACAGCTCCCGGCTCATGCCTGAATTCGAGACGAAGGCGCCCATCAGCAGAAACATCGGGATGACGCCGAACGTATAGTCGGTCACCGTGCGCATCGAAGTGAGCCCGACATTCTTGAGCGCTGCGGTGCCGCCGACCAGATAGGCAAAACCGGAGACGCCGACGAGGCCCATCGCCATGCCGACCGGCACGCGCAACAGCATCAGCGCGAACAGCACGACAAAGCCGATGATCGCGACCGCGTCGGTGCTCAGATGCACATGCACCTCATAACGTCGCACCTCATAACATCGCACCTCATAACATCGCACCTCGTAACATCACGCTTCATTCGATGGCGCCTCATTCGACCGGCTTGATCTGATACTGGCCGCCGAGAAGCTCGGGATGGAAGATCAGCCGATAGGTGCGCACGGCAATGAGCAGCACCGCGGACACGTCGCCGAGCCAGGCGACGAGGAAAAACGGCCACACCGGCAGCCGCAAATCATAGGTCAGCACATTGTCGGCGAAGGTGCCGCGCACCTTGTCGAACAAAGTGTAGGTTTGCACCGTCACGACGAACAACAGCACCAGCGTCGCGAAAACGTCGATTACGCGTTTGGTGCGATCGCCGACATTGGAATAGAGCAGATCGACCGTGATGTGGTTGCCGCGATAGGAGGTCGCGGCGATGCCCCAGAAGATCAGGATGCCGAGCAGCAGCCGGCCGAAATCGTAGCTGTCCGGGATCTGCACCGCGAAGAAATAACGCAGCATTACCGAGACGAAAATGTCGAGCGCGACAATGCCGACAAAGAATGCGGCGACGAGTTCGATACCGTCGATGAAACGATCCATGATGCCGCGCGACGCCGGCCGGCGCGACGGCAACTCGGCGTGGATTTGCGGCTGTGCCATAAACGCGCCTCGAGGATCGGGTGTCGCCCGCGAGGCCCGGCATCTCAGCCGAGCCTCGAGGTAACGGAGACGCGTTCAGTAGGCGGAATTCGACTTGGCGAGCTCGTCCTTGAGGCTCTTCAAGACCGCGTCGGGATCGCCGCCGGCCTTTTTCACTGCGGCCGACCAGGATTGCACCACCGGCACGGCCGCTGTCTTCCATTGGTCGAGCTGCGCGTCGGTCAGCGCATAAACTTCCTGGTCCGGCTCGGCCTTGATCTTGGCGAGCCCGGCATGCTCGAAATCGGCCCAAGGTGAGGCGGTCTTTTCCGCCCATTGCCTATTGCAATGATTGTCGATGACCTTTTGCTGCGAAGGCGACATCGCGGCGTAGGTGTCCTTGTTCATGATCCAGACGAAACCCGTCGTGTAGAGCGGGAAGTCGATATGGTACTTCGTCACCTTGTCGATGCCGAACAGCACGATCGAGCCCGACGGGAAAGTGACCGCGTCGGCGACGCCTTTTTCGATAACGTCGCGCACTTCAGGCGCCGAGGCCTCCACATTGGTGCCGCCGAGCGACCTGACCATGGACGCTATGATCGCGGTCGCGGGACGGACTTTCATGCCGGCGATGTCGCTGGGCACCACTATTTTTTTGGTGCGGGAATGGAATGTGCCGGGATCGTGAGCGAAGGCGAAGCAATATTTGACGTCCTTCATCTCGGTCGCGGCGTATTTGCGATACCAGTCGTCGATCGCGCCGGACCCACCCTTGGCATTGGCGATCATGAACGGCAGGTTCGACGCGTCGAAGATCGGGAAGCGGCCGGGCTGATAACTCGGATTGACGTAAGCGAAATCGGCGATGCCGTCGCGCGTCATGTCGTAATGATCGAAAGCTTTGCCGAGCTGCTGCGCCGGATAGATCTTGTATTTGATGGTGCCGCCGGAATCCTGCTGGACCGAGTCGCCCCATGCCTCAAGCGCCTTCTGCAACGGATGCGAAGGCGGCACCCAATGCGCGAGCTTGAGCTCGAAAGTCTTGTCCTCGGCCGATGCATTTCCAAGACCGAGCAAGAGACCGAGCAGAAGTCCGACCGCGGCAATACCGCAGAATTTCAGGTGGCGCCTCAGGCGCATCCCTGCAGGCACCCCAACTTCCATTTCCACTTGCATATGTTCCCTCCCCGTTTACCAGCTTTGAGGCCATTTAATCGCAGAAACGGCGCGCTGTACAAGCAATTCCCCAAACCCGATCGATAAAATTGTCCGTATCGATGTTGTGCTTGTTACACGGTGTTTTCGATCATTCCTCTCAGCCCTGCTCTGACTTAACCGGGCGGCAGCAGCGCCGACGTTATGCCGTCCCTGAACAAAAAGCCGGGAGAGCACGCGCAAGCGTCTCATCCCGCCGTTCAGGGACGTCAAAATGTTGTTGCGTGTCGCGGCGTGGTGCTCTGCCGCATTCCTTATTGCCGTGCCGGCCTTTGCCGGTATCGAGACCGGCACGGTCGCGAATGCGAACCTGTCTGTCACGGCGATTGCAATCGATGCCCCAATGGGAGCTGCGGTAACAACGGTCAACGTGCCGCAGGAAAAATCCGAGGTGAAAGCCGAAGATGCGAACGCAGATCAGGTTCAGCCTCAACCTGTCGTCGAGTCTTCTCATCAGGCGAATATTCCGGCTACGGTTCAGCCGACTGTAGCGGGAAGCGTCCAGCCCGACGTCCAGAACCAGGATCAGATCGAAGCCAATGTGCCGACGAAGCTGGCCGCACTCGAACCCGTAACGCCCGATCTTCCGGGCGCGGTGTTGCCGCGCAACGACTTGCCACGCAACGACTTGCCGAGGATCGACGCCTCGTTCCGGTTCGACGTCCTGCCCGTCAACAGCGGCGATGTCTTGGCGAAATGGAACGGCATCAAAGCCGACATGCGCGCCGAGAGCGAGGTTTTCGCGTACTGCCGGGCGAACGCGGAGACTTGCCCGGCCGCAGCGAAGCGATTCCTCGGCATCGTCGATCAAGGCCGCGCGCTGACCGGCCGCGCCCGCGTCGGTGTCATCAACCGCGCCGTCAATATGGCGATCGAGCCCATGAGCGACATGGCGCAATGGGGCGTGCCCGACCGCTGGAGCGCGCCGCTTGAGACGTTCACAACGCGCAAGGGCGATTGCGAGGACTACGCCATCGCCAAATATGTCGCCCTCACCGAAGCCGGCATTACCGCCGAGGACGTGAAACTCATGATCGTCCGCAACACCGCCGCCAACGAGGATCATGCCGTAACGGCGGTGCGGCTCGACGGAACTTGGATCATCCTCGATAATCGCTGGTTGAAACTTGTCGAAGACACAGCCATGCCGCAGGCAGTGCCGCTGTTCGCGCTCGGCAGCGACGGCGTCCGGCAGTTCCTGCCCGATGTGCTCGTCGGCGCACGCCGCGCGCCGGCGCCCGCCTCCATCGACTAGACCTGTCGTTTGAGTATGATCTTTTGAGCATGATCTTTTCAGACCTTCCTTCGCCCGCCGAAGCGTGCTTCGCGAAGGCGGGAAACCGGCAGCCACTTTTCGAAATCATGCTTTAGAATCTCACTTCGATTCCGCTTCGTAGACGCCGTCCCAATCCGACGCCGGCGGATGGGCGCGGTACGCTTCGATCCGCTCCTCATACATATCGTAGAGCCCGGCGACGTCGAAGCCATTGGCGCTCTTGCGGCAGCGTTGAATGAGATCCAGCGCGCCGTCCCAGTCCTGCTTGCGGAAGCGCGCCAGCATTTGGCTGTTGAGGCCGCGCAACTCGTTGCAGCGCGGGTCTTGCTCGACCTCGGCGCGGCCGAGCACGGCGAACACCGCCTCCGGCTGCCTCTTGCCCTTCACCAGGATCAGATCGATTTCCATGATGGCGAATTTTTCCTTGGCCATGTCCGCGGTGCGCGATCCGATGACCATCGGCAGGCGATAGTCCTTGGTCCGCGCTTCCAGCCGCGAGGCGAGATTCACGGTGTCGCCAAGCACCGAATAATTGAAACGGAAATCCGATCCCATATTGCCGACGACGCACGGACCGGTGTTCAACCCGATGCCGATGCGCAGCGGCATGTATTCGCCGCTATTGATCTCGGCCTCGCTCTTGAGCTCGCCGTTGAGCGTCTCGGCGCGCTCGAGCATTTGCAGCGCGGCTTCGCAGGCATTGGCTTCCTGCTCGGGATCGTCGACCGGCGCGTTCCAGAACGCCATGATGGCGTCGCCGATATATTTGTCGATGGTGCCCTTGCGTTCGATGATGGCGTTGGTGAGCGGCGTGAGAAAACGGTTCATCAGCCGCGTCAGGCCCTGCGGGTCGTCCTTGTAGTGCTCGGAGATGGTGGTGAAGCCACGCACGTCGCTGAACAGGATGGTCATGCGGCGCTCCTCGCCGCCGAGCACCAGCTTTTCCGGCGAACGCGCGAGCTGCTCGACCATGTGCGGCGACAGGTAATAGCCGAAGGCGGAGCGGATCTGCTGGCGCTGCTTCTGCTCGCGGAAATAATTGACGAAGGTCAAAACGAGATAGATCAGCCAGCTTGAAATCAGCGGATAGGTGAAATCGATCAGTAGATTGTGCTCGGCAAAGAGGTAGAGCGAAAAGCCGGTCAGGCCGGCAATCAAGAGGGCACCGAGGATCACGTTGACGGTCGGCGACAGCATCGGCGCCATGATGATGACGCCGATCCCGAGCAGCACCGCGATCATCAGTTCGGCGCCGATGGCGTAGTTCGGGTTGACGAGCGTCGACTTGGTGAGCACGCTTTCCAGGATTTGCGCGTGCACCTCGACCCCCGGGATCGCCGGATCGAGCGGCGTGGTCTTGATGTCGAGAAGGCCGGTCGCCGAAGTGCCGATCAGGACGAGCCGGCCGCGCAGGCGATCCGCCGGCACGCGGCCCTGCAACACGTCCTTCGCCGACACGTAACGCGCGGGATCGTGTTTGTTGAAATGAACCCAAAGCTGCCCGTTGCGGTCGGTCGGCACTTGGAGGCCGGGCACCGCCACCGACTGCACGCCGGCCTCATTCGCGCGCACCAGGATAGCGCTGGCATGCGAAACGACCCGGAGCATTTCCATAGCCAGCGACGGCACCAGCGCGCCTTGCGCCTCCATGATCACCGGCACGCGGCGAATGATACCGTCGGTTTCCGGATTGATCGAGAACAGGCCGCGTCCGGCCGCGGCTTCCTCGATCGGCAGCACGTTGCGGAGCAGCCCCGGAAACGTCACCAGGAAGGGAGTCGGGTCGGGGCCGAGAAAGGCGACGCCGGTCTGCAGCGTCTGCTCAGCTTTCGTCTTCGGATCGATATGAGCCGAACCGACTTGACCGACGACGACGCGCGAATTTTTGATCGCCTCCGCCAGGACGTCGTCATTGCTCGGCAGGCTGTCGAGCTTGGCGCGGGTCTCGGCGTCGATGCCGCGAAAGCTTTGCTCGGCAATCGCCGGCGACATGCGGTCCGGTTCGGCGAAAATGATGTCGAAGCCGATGCCGGCGGCGCCGAGCTGGGTGATCTTGGTGACCAGATCGGCCACGGTGGTGCGCGGCCACGGCCATTGTCCGATGTCTTTGAGACTGTCCTCGTCGATATCGACGATGACAACCGGCCGCGATGTCTGCTGGCGCGGCCACAGCACCTGGAATAGATCGAAAGTGCGCGCGCGCAATTCGGCAAGCGGCCGGGGATCGGCCAGGCGCAGCGGAATGAGCGCGAACAAGAGCAGGAGGCACACCGCTCGCGCCACACCGAATTGCTGCGCCCAGCGGCCGATCCTGTTCATGGGTGTCCTTCTGACTCGCGCATCCGACGTTGAGCAAAACGTCGATAGATTGCTCCACTTAGAGGCCCCGCGCCCCTCCCACCACCCCTTCGGCGCAGCCGACGCTCCGCGTCGGCGGCCTTTGGCGAAGCACGGCAGTCGAAGACCGCCTATGACCCCTTCCCCGCTATCGCGGGCAGGATGATTTTATTTCTCCCGGAACGCCCGCATGAACTGATCGTGCAGCGGCTTGATCAGATACGACAGCATAGTGCGCTCGCCGGTCTGGATGAAGGCCTCGACCGGCATGCCGGGCGTCAGCTTGACGTCGCCGAGGCGCTTGAGCTCGTCGGCCGTCATCGCAATGCGAACGAGATAATAGCTCTGGCCGGTGCGCTGGTCGGTGTTCGTATCCGCGGCGATGCGCACGACCTTGCCGTTGATCTCCGGAGTCGTGCGCGCGTTGAACGAGGAGAAGCGAAGCACGACGGGTTGATCGTACTGGACCTGATCGATGTCTTTCGGATCGACCTTGACCTCGACCAAAAGATTGTCGCTCTCCGGCACGATGAGCATGATCGGATCGCCGGCGGCGATCACGCCGCCGACCGTGTTCGCCGTCGATTGGAATACGGTGCCGTCTTGCGGCGCGCGGATGTCGGTGCGCTTGAGCTGATCTTCCGCCGTGACCTTGCGTTCGACATATTCGCCGATCTTGCTCTCGGTCTCGCGCAGCTCCTTGGCGACGTCGCTCGACAAGTCCTGATCGACCTGAATGATCTGCAACTGGATCTCGGCGATCTTGCCCTTGGCTTCGGCGGCCTGGGCGACGAGCTGGCCGCGCTCGCCCTCGACCTGCGCCTCTTGGCGCTGGAGCGAGGTGAGCCGGTTGAGTTGAACGAGGTTCTTCTGCCACAGCTCGCGCACGCCTTGCAGTTCTTCTTCGCTCAGCGCGATCTCCTTATCCTTGGCGTTTTGCTGCGCGGTGAGACCGATGATCTCCTGCTGCAATTGCGTAATGCGTTCTTGCAACTGCTGTTTCTGGCCGGCCCGCGCCTGCCGCCGCAAGTCGAACAGCCGGCGCTCGCTGCCGAGCGCATCCTTCACTTCGGGATTGTCGATATCGTCCGCCAGTTCCTTCGGGACCGCGACAGAGTCGGCGCCGTCGCGTTCGGCGGCGAGACGCGCCTTGCGCGCGTAAAGCTCGGTGAGACCCTTGGTGACGATGGCTAGATTGGCGCGGGTCACCGTCACATCGAGACGAATAAGGATCTGGCCTTCCTTGACGTGATCGCCATCATGCGCGAGGAGCTCGCCGACCACGCCGCCGGTCGGATGCTGCACCTTTTTCACATTCGAATCGACGACGACAGAACCTTGCGAGATGAGCGCGCCGGAGATTTCAGCAGTCGATGCCCAGCCGCCCAAGCCAAAGGCAAGCACCGCGATGAGAATGCTGCCGGCGATGATATGGCGGCGGATCGAGGCCTCGGCGCTTTCACGCGGCGAATTGTCGTAGAACAGCCATGAAAAAGTCGGCGCCAGTTTCGCTTCCAGCCAATGCAGTTGGCGCGGCAGCTTCCAGGAAATGCCGCCTGAAAACTTGTCCGAGAGTTTGCCGGCGAGCTTGCCCGACAAATTTTCGGGCATCTTGCTCTTGAGTCCGCGGGACGCTTTGTCGGGTGCGCCGATCATCCTGCGCCTCCCTGCTCCGCCATTTTCAAGGCCCGCGGCGGCGGGTTCTGCGCGGTCACGCGGGTCAAGATCTCTTCCTTAGGCCCGAACTGCTGCTGGCGGCCCTTGCCCATGATGAGAATGTAGTCGACGCCCGCGATCGCGCTCGGACGATGCGCGACCACGACCACGATGGCGCCGCGCGCGCGCAGGCCGAGAATGGCGCGCGTCAAAGCTTCGTCGCCTTCGGCATCGAGGTTGGAATTGGGCTCGTCGAGCACGACCAGGAAAGGGTCGCGATAAAGCGCCCGCGCCAGCGCGAGGCGTTGCGCCTGACCGGCCGACAACGAACTGCCGTGATCGCCGACGATCGTGTCGTAGCCGTCCGGCAGACCGATGATGAGATCGTGCACGCCGGCCGCTTGGGCGGCGGCGATGACGGCGTCCGGGTCGGGTGGCTCGTCGAAGCGCGAGATATTCTGCGCCACCGTGCCGTTGAACAATTCGACGTCCTGCGGCACGTAGCCGACATGACGGCCGAGCGATTCCGGCGACCATTGATCGAGCGTCGCGCCATCGAGCCGGACGGTGCCGCGCACGGGCGACCAAACGCCGACCAGCATGCGCGCCAGCGAAGATTTTCCCGATGCCGTCGGTCCGATGACGCCGAGCGCTTTGCCTGCCGTCAAGGTGAAATTGATGTCCTGGGACACGATCCTGGGCTGGCCGGGCGGAGCGACGGCGGCATTTTGCACCACCAGCGTGCGCGACGGCGGCTTGAGCGGCATCGGTTCGGCGCGTGGCGGCAAATGCCCAAGCAATTTGGACAAGCGGTGCCAGCTTTGCCGCGCGCCGACGAATCCGCGCCAATTGGCGATCGCCATATCGACCGGCGCCAAGGCGCGCGCGCCGAGGATCGAACCGGCGATAATGATGCCGGGCGTCGACATCTGATTGATGACGAGCGAAGCGCCGACCGCCAGAATTGTCGATTGCAGCAGCATCCGCAAAACCTTCGACATGGCGCCTAGGCCGCCGCCGACATCGCTGGCGCGGCCGCTCGCGACGATATAGCTGCGATTGAGATCGCCCCAGCGCCGAGAAATCCGGCCCACCATGCCCATGGCGGTGATTGCCTCGGCGTTGCGCCGGCTTGCTTCCAATAGATTGTTGCGCGCCGCGGCGAATTGCGAGGCGCTGCGGGTCGGATGCCGCGTCTGCAATTCGGTCAGAACGGCGAGTGCGCCGAGGATGATGGCGCCGCACAGCGCGGTGAGGCCGATATAGAAGTGGAACACAAAGCAGATGGCGAGATAGATCGGTATCCACGGCAGATCGAAGAACGCCACCGGGCCGATCCCGGAGAGGAAGCCGCGCACCGAATCGAGATCGCGGATCGGCTGCGTGCCCTCGGTTTTGTTGCCGACCTTGAGCGGCAGACGGACGATGGCGTCGTAAACCCGCGAACTCATCGCCTCGTCGAGGCTGCGGCCGACGCGCACCAAGATGCGGCTGCGGATCATGTCGATGACGCCTTGCGCGGCGTACATGCCGGCGGCCAGAAACAACAGCGCCACCAGGGTCGGCACGCTCCGGCTGGGAAGCACCCGGTCGTAAACCTCCAGCATGAAGAGCGCGCTTGTGAGCATCAAAAGATTGCTCATGCCGCTGAACATCGCGACGGCATAAAAAGCCCGCCGGCACGCGCCAAGCGCGTCTGCGAGCTCGGAACTGGCGGATTGCTGCCGCAGCGGGCCGGGAGGCTGGCTCATGGACGTTCGCATCACCGTAACAGGCGCAAAATCACGCCCGAGCTTGCGGGCGACTGGCCGCGGCCCACTTTAGTGGCCCGAAAATGGCGGAAGCCCCCGACCAGACCGGGAACACTATACACTTAGTTGCGGAGGTATTGGGGCAGGTTCACGGCCGGTAGTTAATATGGCCAGGGGTTATCCGGCGCTTTCGAGCCGGCCAAGAAGCCCGATCCCAGAACAAGCCCGAGCGGACATCATTCCTAGGACACGGCCGTCCACGAACGGCATGCATGGAACGGCGGGCACGGAACAGCGCGTCGAACGACGTCCGACCCACCGACCAACAAAAATCACGCGCGACGGCATGCCGACCTGCGCTTGCAGGCCGACATGCCGTCAAATCTCGCGAGTAGATATTCTGCTGAAACTTTAGGAACGGGAGTCGAGCGACAACCCGATGCTGAACGCCTTCTGACGCGTTGCGCCTTCGGTCCGCTTCAGCTTCTTCGCAATCTGCGCCGCAGTTGTTTTCTTCTTCGCCATTGCCTTGAGGTCACGAACTTCTGCTGAAGTCCACGCACGCCGCTTCTTCTTCGTCTTCGCCATAAAACCTCCCTTTCAAGAAAGGCAGCTTGTATCCCTTACGGGAGTGAAAGAAAAGCCAACAGATGGTATGGAGGGCAACTTTATTTGCAGATGAACCTTAGTTGTACACGCCTTCGCCACACAGGCTTTTGTTGCATAGGCAAGTGCTCGAAGACCGGGTTACAAAAGTCCGTATTACAGTAGTCAGTGCTACAATAGTCAGTTTTATAGAAGTCCGCATCGCAAAAGCTCGTGCTACCCCGGCCGCATAGTTGACTTGTTATTGGATGGCAATAGTCGCGGTCGCTGATACGGCAGAGCGAGTTAACAAATGCTTTTGTTAGATTGTTCTTAGCTTGGTCATCGCCGGGACGCAAACCCAACTTATGCAAATCTGCCGCTCATCATAAGTTTGGGCGGCTTTGCAACATGGTTGACTGGACGCGAGCGCGGCGGGAGAAACCACCTACGGGCGATCAAATATATCGCCTGACATCATTCAGTCCCATTGATCGGCTCGATAGCGTGCGACGAAACTCGGTCAGGCAAAGGCGATTCGGGGAACAAGCGATGAGAAAATTTCTGCATGCGTTATTGGTTTGGCTGGTCGCCTGCGTTGCGCTGACGCTCGGTCCGCGGCCCGGCCAGGCGGCGGAACAGCGCTTCGCGCTGGTCGTGGGCAACTCGCAGTACAAGACCGGAACGCTGGCGACGCCCGCCAACGATGCCGGCCTCGTCGCCGACGCGCTTCAGGCCGCGGGCTTCACGGTCACCGGCGCGCGGGACCTCGACCAGGCGACGCTGCGGGAATCCTTTCGCGAGTTCATCGATCAGGTTTCCGCCGCGGGGCCTGACGCCGTCGCGCTGATCTATCTCTCCGGCTACGGCGTGCAGTTCGCGGGCGACAATTATTTCGTGCCGGTCGATGCCGACATTGCGCACGACGTCGATGTCCCGCTCCAAGCAATACGAATCTCCGATTTCACCCAGCCGCTGGCTGCGCTTCCCGGTCGCGTGAAGGTCGTTATCCTCGACGCCGCGCGGCAGAACACGTTCGCTCAAGGCGGCCAGCCACTGGCGGGCGGCCTCGCGCTCGTCGATCCGGCGCCGAGCATGGCGATTGCTTTCAACGCCGCGCCGGGCACCGTTGCGCCCGACGAGCCAGGTCCTTACGGCGCTTACGCCACCGCGCTCACCGAAATGATCGGCGCCGGGGGGCTGAGCCTCGACGATATTTTTGCCCGCGTGCGCTTGCGCGTCAGCGAACAGACACAGGGCGCACAGGTGCCCTGGTACGCCTCGCAGATCGACGGCCCGTTCTTCATGACGGAACGCTCCGCCGACGCGCCGCCGCCGCAGAACGCGGTGCCGCTCGCCGACATCCGCAACAGGCCGATGCGCGACTTCGGCAATCCCGACGACGGCTATACCGCGGCGCTGGCGCTCGACACTATCGACGGCTACGAGCAATTCCTTGCCGCTTATCCGAACAGCCCCTATTCGCAGCGGGTCGCCGCGATGATTGCAGTGCGCCGCGAACAGATCGCGTGGCGGCACTGCGTGATGAACGACACGCCGCCGGCATATTGGTCCTATATGCGACGATATCCGAACGGTCCGCATATTTGGGATGCGCGCCGGCGATTGGCGATGCTGCGCGCCGAAATGGAGCCGCCGCCGGACTTCGCCGTGTTCGACTTCGGCGTTCCGCCGCCGCCGCCGGATGAGATGGGCTATGTCGATCAGCCGGTCGTCATGTTCGGTGGCCTCGGCTTTCTGCCGCCACCCCCGCCGCCGATTTTCTTCCTGCCGCAGCGGCCGCGCGAATTCGAACGTTTGCGGCCGCCACCGCCGCCGCGCGAGCGTTTCGCGCTGCCGATCCCCGTGGCGGCCGCCGTTCCGGTCTTTATCCGGCCGCCGCGAACCGTCGTGGTGCACCCGGCGCCGGCAGGAGCGCCCGCGGGACCGGGCGGCCGTCCGGAATTTCACGTCGCGTTGCCGGCCGCCGCCGCGCGCGCGACACCGGGTGCGGCCGGTGCGCCGGGCACACCTGGAACGCGGCCTGGATTTGGCACGCCCGCAGCAGTAACGCCGGGGACACAGCCGCATCCCGGCGCCGGCGCGCCGCCACCGCCGCCGTCGAATGCGATGGTGAAACCGGAGGGTGTGCCGCAACATCCTGGCGGACCTAATCCGGTTTTCGAAAAACCCGCATCGCCGCCACCGCACCCGACAGGGCCGACTCCGGCCTTCGAGAAACCTGCGCCGCCGCCACCGCATCCGACGGGACCGACGCCGGCTTTCACGAAGCCTGCGCCGCCGCCACCGCATCCGATGGGACCGGCGCCGGCTTTCGCGAAGCCCGTGCCGCCACCGCCGCATCCGACCGGACCGGCGCCGGCTTTCGCGAAGCCCGCGCCGCCACCGCCGCACCCGGCGGGACCGCCGCCGGCATTTGAGAAGCCGATACCGCCGCCACAGCACCCGGCACCGATTATGGT